>Ga0307515_10002987_pt1 | contig 35925 bp, 39 predicted proteins | sample 17_EM_MG_FD_194513 | JGI IMG/M metagenome (GOLD analysis project Ga0307515, IMG submission 194513) | Populus trichocarpa ectomycorrhiza microbial communities from riparian zone in the Pacific Northwest, United States - 17_EM | ecosystem: Host-associated > Plants > Roots > Unclassified | place... | reverse complement strand
TCCCTTCCGTCGGCCAAATTGCTTGCCCTAGCCAGCCGATGGCCATTGCTGCTCGCCCTTGCCCGCCGATGGCCATTGCTGCTCGCTCCCACTAGCCGTTGGTCAATTCCCGCCCGCCAATTCGCTTCCACTAGCCCTCAGTCAAGCTGGACCATATATCGACAGGCATATCGTAGGCTTCGATAACTGGTGTAAAACGTCGAATGGCGAGTTGCTGTGTAGACTACCGGTCAATGTCGATGCTGAGTGGTAAAGAGAGCTTTAAAACAACAAGATACACTTGCAAAAGCAAAAGCAAGTGGACACAGACAAAAGGTATGGAGTGAAGCCAAAGTAAAACCCCGCTCCCCCCCAAAAAGGGGAAAGCTTGGCAAAACCAGGCGTTGAGTGTGGTTGTCGAAGGTGTGTGTTTGAAATAAAGAGTTCCATTGCCTTGCCCAGCTTTATAAAAAATAGTCGAAATTGCAAAAATAAAATTATTTCCTCCCGTCTCTCCTCCTTCGACTCCTGCCTCCTAGATCAAAATCACACCTCAAACACAGCAACAATGGCGACCAAGCTCTTCACTTTGAGCAGCATCCACCTCTTGCTCCCTCCATCCAATATCACCGCAAATCCCGACCTGAAGATCAAAATGTAAATACAAAAAACAATATACTCCAGCAGAAACCAGCACCGAAATTCAAAGCCGATATCAAAAGATCAAAAAACAAATACACATAAGCAGTGGGGGTACTCTCCCGGTTTTTTGTGTTTTTTTCCCTTTCACCATCTAAATTAATGGAGATAATCCAAACAATCAAATCACTAGGACACTATTAGTGAATCGCACTCTTAAAAAGTTGCTACGGCAGGTACAGTACGTTTTCTATCAAAACGGCGAAGGGGAGAGCCAGCCTTAGCAAATAGTCTTCTCCACCAGGACGGATGGTGTCCTCGTTGATGGGTAGCGGGCGCTGGGGCTTGTGTGGACGCAATAGGCTTAGAAAAACTCTGAACCGCTGGTGCTGGAGTAACGTTGGAAGAGGTGTGGGACGGTACATTCGATTGCTTAGCTACATTCTGGTCACGCACGTTCATGGCTTGGGCTTGATGATCTCTAGTCAGGAGGTGCCGTGCCTGCAAAACCGCTGGGTCTGAGTTCGAGTTAGCCATCTGACTATTAGGGAGACTTCGCAAACCGTACCTGCATCTTTTTTCCACCCTTGAAGAAAGGAAATCACATTCAAACCAAGCTGCCCAACCGCATTGACAAAACTGTGTACTTTATCCGAGAATATGCGATGCTGGAATACAAACTGATGGCTTAGTATAATGTCGTATTGACTATTGCGCATGACTTCGAAGTATGTAGAAATGTGTTTATCCGGTTCGTTCTCAAAAGACATGTCGAGATAGACACGCCCTAGGGAATCATCCGTCGTCCCATCTGCAAATTCGAAGGTTGTGTCGGAATGCTCTAGTCTCAGTTTATTTCTCCTAACGAATGCTTCCGATATGACCTCGCCTTCTGCCCCAGTATCGGGTAAGCAGTTCGCTCGAAACTCGTCACCCCAGTCCGTACGAGCAATCATCGGTAATGTCTGATGTGATGCTCCGATGGTATTGATGGACAAACGATTTCTTCTAGGAAGGGAATGTGGCATATCAACCAGGCGATGCTTATAATCAGTGAGGGATTTCGTCTTGTCAAGAAATTGTTTCCCAATGATGAGATCGTGAACGCAGTTGGAGACCACGTCGAAGTCAAGGCGGTAGACTTGGAATCGGTTGTCCTCGAAAGCCCAGCTAACAGTAGTTCGGCCGATGACGTGAAGATATTTACCACTTTGGGGTAGTGTAACTATTTTGCGGACTTGTGGGGACTTGTCAATAGCATAACCACATCGCTTGGCGTAATCTTCCTTCATAATGTTCTGTTCTGAACCGCTATCGGCCAACACAAGGCCTTGGCGTCCATCAATCCATCCTTGTAGCCCGGACCTCTGACGTAGAGCAAGAGCTGCCTTCCCAAGAACTTTCAGCCATGTGTTAGCGGTTCCGATACCTCACCCCGGAAGGGTGACATACGCGCCGAGATTTGTTCTAGCATTGCCATCATGGCCTGTCTTTCCTCCATGGCCTGTCTTGCATCCCTGGCCTGTATGATTGCCAATGTCTCGCGTATCAACGATGGCTCATATCTCTGACTGTCGAATACTATGTAAGGCAGATACCTGGTGGCCGGGGGCTTGCGTAAAACATTGGTGTATTCTATGGTTTCAACATCCGGGGTCACCATTCTTGAGGACACCGCTCGAAGGAAGCGATCGAACGATTAGATGGTGATGGTGACGGGGGTAGTAGTGGTGGATTGCTGGAGTCAAACTATCAGGGTCGGTATTTCTATGCAGGTATAGGTAGGTTGAGAAACTCTGAATGGTGTAACTGGTGATTTAGGGCGCCTTCGTTTTCCTAGAATTTACGCCAGTCGCGAGTTCGGCCTGGGACTGGCAGGGCCTACGAAGGAGGCAGGCGGCTGGCTGGTTGAGGACCGCAAGGGTGGGCTGTGCCCCGCTTTTATATCACATTATGTAAGCCTTCTTCCAAGTTGAATGTTCAACCGGGCATCGAGTTACACGACATGAGTCCTATCATGACTATGATGTCACTTGGACACGTAAGTAACCACTAACACTCAATCACTTTTCTCCAAACGGCAGCGTGGAATGGCGACCCCAAACCGTGATTACCCAAACGGCTTCTCAAAATATGCAGAGTTTATCTCAAGGGACCCAGAACAATCAGTGTATCGACGGTATCGCCGCCTCAGCTCCATAAACATATTATATCTGCAAGCTGAGCTTCGGGTCCTCGAGGATGATTTGGACCGCCTCGACTCCGAAGATTTGAAGGCCCAGCAACAAATGCCAGATGATGCCCACCTGCTTGCTCGATCTTTTGATGCTTTGTTGGCCGATTCGGAGGCCGGCGCTTCCTCTCCGTCATCCGCCGCGTCCTTAGAGAAGATGAAGAAGATTAAGAGATTGCGAGACCTGATGAAAGAGTATTTGGCCCATTTTGTATAGGTGTGCGACCAGTTCTGACAGCTTTAGATACCGTATTATTGACCCCTCTCTGTGTGAACGCAAAGGTCGGCTCTGACGGCTCTAGATGAGGCTCTAAAACTCGAGGCTGAAGTTCTCAATTTTTCAAACCCCACCCCACGGGTAATAAAGATACTAAAGACATGGTTTCAATGGAATAGGCCTCTGTTGGGGCTGGATTATGATCTCTTTGACAATGAGAAGGACCTGGTTGCCCTCAAGCCCGCACAAGGACAGGACCGCTTGTCGGTATTTTTGCAGGAGCGACTGGGAGGCGTTCTCCAGGTACTTGTGTTGCAAACTGGTGCGGGGAAGAGGCGATGCTAACCAATTTTGGTGTGTGTTGGCCCAGCGGAAACCCGATTCATCCCAACAAGAAGACATCGTAGGCTACTTCTCTGAGGGATATATCATTTGGATCGTGAACGGAATTACAGTGCTTGCTTCTGCAATACTTCTGGTTGGCGCGATAGCGGGTCTGTATTTTGAAAAGAGGGACGGTAGACGACTAGCCATGATAGGATGTCTGACGTTAATATTTGCATTGGCCGTCGGTACACTCACAAATGCCCGTAGAGCAGAAATCTTTGCATCCACGGCTGCGTACGTGATATCCGATGTCACAATGGGCAACCGCTGATCAAAGAAAATAGATATGCTGCAGTGTTGGTGGTGTTTGTCAGTGGGGGATTGGGAGCAAAACCAAATGGTTAACTGATGTCAGGAGGTGGAGAACCCCCATTGTAGTCTCCGAGCATATGCTGTGCCCCGCGCTGTCCAGCAGACTACAATAATTTGAGAGACAGAAATGTGGGATAAAGAAGTGGAAAGTGGTGGTATATGGGGTTAGGACGGTAGTGGAGTCTGGAGTTTTGATTTATCTATGGCATGTTCGTACGGTTGTATCTGCATAGAAGGACCTGAATTTCAACTTTTTTGTTTTAGCTTCATCAACACGAAGCTTAACAACACCAATATTCTTTTCATCTTTGCATCAATGGCTCTTCAAGCTAGTTAGCCTTATACTCTTCGTCGGACAACTTTAACTATAGATTCCTTCTCTTCTTTATGAAGTATCACTGAAATTAGAGTGGCTTCCTTCGATCATCTCCATTCTAGACAAATTTGAGGTTGACGAGATTAATCATGCCTTTCACAAGGTTCGCACCACACAATATGACCACGACAACTCATTACAATCATGCTCTTCACGTAAAATATCTATATGGTAACTAAACGACTTATTTACTTCCTATGAGCGATGTATGGCAGTTAACTGTACTAGTACAATACCTAACCCTTCTCCAATTAGAAGTGATCGAAAACACTATGAAGTGCAGCGGTCGTGTCAAACTACGATAGTATGTGCGACAGCATTGTCTCTTAGCCGTGTCAAAGCACCAATACGCGCGCACCTCATGGTGGAAACTCTGGCAATTTAGTATAGCAAGGGCGGGTTGAGAGTCTCATGTCGAAAGGGCAGCAGCTGTGATGGATCACAACAACCCCAACTATATCTTTAACGATAATGCTTGCGGCCATCACGACCTTTGCCACAAGAGCAAACGAGTAACTCCTCTCTCAGGGAATTAGTCTTACCCTAGTTTCCGGGATTTATGAGTAGAATACATGTTCCGACCCGTACGCCAAATCTTCCCGTTGGCCAACATGGAGACATGGCATAGGGTCAACTAATCCGCAAACCGGTCAATCAGTGTACCAAGCCCGCAGTTCCAAATTCCAATGGGCTCCCTTCTGCAGTAGTGGATTAGAAACTTCAAACGAAAATACCCGGTTACGACTCTTACCTTTCAGAGCATTAGGCTTCTCCTTGGGAAAATCGACTTGTATTTATACTCACTTACTTTACCGGTACTAAAGGAGGTCTTTGTAGTCACTGTATTACTATCTAGATAGGCTAGAAACTTCTGGCAGACTGAATACGAGACCTGTCGTTGGTGTGCAGGGTGGCGTAGGAAGCAGAAGTGTGGCGGTGAGAGTGGTGATGGTGAGAGCAGTAGCAGAACTTGAAGTGGAAGCAGTAGCAACAGTACTAGTAGACATATTTGTAGTTGGAGAATTTTAAAGCTGAGGATAGTCACGGTGGTGTAGAAGTTCGATAGTTGAGAGGAAAAAACTGTGCTTCGCAATGTATTTGTTCCGACTTATACGTCAAGAAATCTGTTTTGTAAAGAAGTCGACTGAAATTCAAATAAGTCAACTGTTTGACAAACAAGTTGCCTTATTTATCAATAAGGCAACTTTGTAGATAAGGCGATGTAGTAATGCTGTGGTGCAGAGCGTGCTGGAGGGGTGTAGCAGGGTAGTAGTTAGCTTACCTTCGAATGATATACTTGGTCTCCAAGTCGGCTTATTTGTCAAGAAGTCCACTTTGTAGGTAAGTTGACTAGCTGACAACTACAGCGGCTAATGTACAAAGTTAACTTCTTGACAAACAAGCCGACTTACTTACAAAGCCGTATACTTGACGTATAAGTCGGAACATATTTTTATGGGCCTACCCCAAATCCCAACCTCCTATTTGGCATATTTGGCCAGTCCCTTCAGTTGGCATGTAGGTCAAAATATTACTAGTTAGCCCTAAAGGTCGATCGGTTGGCCAACGGGAAATTTAGCGTACGAGTCGGAACATATACACTGTCTCTTTCTTGTTCGTCATAATTTGGAGTTTACACTTTACTTGGGCATTGACGAATGTGTATTATTCCTTCTCCTCAGGTTTCCTTCGGGCTCCCTTTAGTCTCGGCATACCCGGCGTCCTTCTAAAGAACAATCGACTCACTTCTGGTGAAATATTGTTGGCAATTGTTTTGGTTTACATCGGTGATAGTCATATTTAGAGTCATTAATGGGATGATCGGCATCTAACCATGCGGAAGTCTAGATCTGTCTGATCCCGCTTTAACTACGGATGATCATTAGCCTTTATACCACCACCACCACCACCACCACCACCACGACGATCAAGCAACTCCAAAAGACTTTTACACTAAGACCAATTCACGTGTTATCGATCTTTCATCCCTAAGTTCTCGTTTATTGCTCTCAAAACACCACCGAGTCTGAGAGAAGGCTGGGCAAAGGTCTCACAGGAGGAAAGGGCAATAAATGATGGCAGGTAGGAATTTGTATGGACCGGTGAGGTGGATCGGTCTTTGGAATAGCTTCAAGAACGACTACCTTCGGGATCTCATCTCTCTACACTGTTGACTCAGAGAAAGGCCTTGCGGGGAATTCAGGCAAGACCAGACTGTCACCATATCTCGGTGCTCTCCATCTCCACGCGTCTATTCCAACTCTAGCCGAGGAAAACATCTATCCCACAACAGATATTGAATGCTTAGGGATATACTGGCTACTATATAGGCTATCTCACTGTGCTGGATTTACAGGAACCGCGCTGGTTTCTGATCATAGAGTATCACTCGCGAATCTCGGAATTTCTCGGGACCGACAAACACCTCGAGATATTTCATCCCTTGCTACTCAGATCTCGTGTGCCATGCAAGTTCGGTGGTGCCGCTCTCTCAATTAAAACTACGAAAGGAGGGCTGGTACATACTCTGGGGATGTGGGGTAAGGGTGGGCAGGTAAGTTACAACACCTGGCGGCTGGATTCTCAGGCTCCACCGGAAACGAAGAAATTGCACAATTACCCACCAGAACATTCCTACTCCTTTGCCAGATCACAAGCCGCAACCAGATGCCGTAACCAAGACTCCAAGAACTCACAAGCCTCCAAGAAACTCCCAAGACTTTGCAAGCGTCCCAAGCCGCTGCTACCAGGACTGCCCCTGTTGACATCGTATCGGATCGTTGGCATACGTGATGTAGTTGTCATGATGAGGTGACTTTGCGAAGTTTAAGCACGTTTGAGAGAATGGGGGGCATAACGCTTATATACGGGTATCGCTGATGGAGGAGTGACGTTTATGTATCGGTAACCGGATTGTTTACGAGTCTCGGAACCCTAGGAACTACCCTCGGATACTAACGAGCGCAGTGCCCGGCAAGCCGCGTAATCGGCTTGGCTCCGTCTTGGGGATGCGCACCCCACGTTTTTGTGGAGGGGATTTGCATCAATTGCCACTGAGGGATCGCGATTCTCGGCCGGATTGGTGGAGTGGAAGTATGTCGATCAACGGATTAACTCCCAGAGTAAACGGACTCCGGTTGACGTGGGGGAATGGAAGCGGTTTTTTGGTGGTCCTACTGGTTAGATATGTTTGGGATCCGTTGATCAGCGGTCAAAACCACACTCATATGAGACTTGTCGGCCTCACGTCACCGATTCACTCTAGCCAAGTAACAGTGCGATCGACTGGAGATCTTTGTGGGTGGGTAGGGATATCACTTGGCTTCCGCTAGTCTTTATTGCTGCTGATGGAAATTCGCAGCCATCACCATAGTTGGTATTTTCGGCGTGCAAGTTTAAGACTGCCACAATTGACATAGTACATCACTCGTCTAGCGCCTTGGGCGTTTATTCCACCAGTCGGAAACACTTTATCCGAGAAAATCATAACATCAAACCGATCTTCCCTCCAGGCCATCCATCTCTGCATCGAGAAAGTGGCACACTGCATGCATCTCAACAAATTCGGGCGACCGAGAAGAGCCAGGAGGTTATTTTTTCGTTTCAGATTATGCAGGGTTAAACTACATGATCGTTGTCAATTTCCCCGCCTTTCTGTGCTGTACTCTGCCGGTGTTTGTGATATCGCTGCACGTGGAACAGATATTTCAGAGGCACTTACTTATATAGGTACTTCCAGAGACACACGTGTTCGCTCCGATTGGTGTGCCCGTGGAGTAAGCAATTTCCACTTGACGCTTCATCTCGCGCTGGGAAGGGAATGTGCAGAATTGACTTGTGGAAAGCATGGCACGTGACGCGTGGGGAGACGAAATGCATGCTGCCGAAGACGTCACTTTTGCATTTTGCTCGTGCAAGATAGCCCTTCTTGTTCAACCGGTGGGATCTTGGTTGCAGCCGGCGGGCCATCTCAATCGTGGTGTGCGGGGAAGGCAACTCTGGACATTAGCGTGGTAACGTGACCCACAGGGATGGGAGCTGCCGAGTTTCGGCGTTAGAGCTGAGTGCATACCTATGGAAGCGAAGGGGAGAGTCTAGATGTGGCTGTTTCGTTCACATGTTTGCGAGCATTTGAGCTCCCGAATCGTAATGATTGCGGTACTTAGCAGTGGCTGTGTGATGGCAACTTCCACGCTGCGATGGTTTTGTCACGATACTGTGACCTCATTCAATGGCTAGTGCTTGAAGTGATTGCATGATGCGAGCTCGGGGCTTGGCATGTAGCAGCTAGTGAGCGGCAATCAAATCGCCATCCGCTCTCTCTTTCAAGTTAATCGATTCCCTGCTGGTTCCGCACAGATAAATCCGTAAGCTCCCCCCACGGTTTTCCTCTTCTCCCCTACTTCTTCTTCCCCCCCTGATCTGTTCGGAGTCTCACAGCAATCGATAGCCTCTAGCACAACCAACCACACAGCTCAATCAACCACCCCCAACTGCCACTTTTCTTCGGTACTCAACTTTATTGAATGGTGAACTCTACTGCTTCTTCCTCCTCCCCAACTACCCCGGCCATCAATCAGCACTCTGGCCTCACGTCTCAAGCAAACGAGGAAGGCTGTAACGATGACCCGCCTCCTATACCGCAGCCTCCTGCCGGCGGTACCGGACATGCATCCGATATTCACCGTTTGCCGGCAGGAGGCTTTCATCTCCCCAACAATCAACCCGACAACTTGACTACACGGCCCCAAGTTACGGGAGAACACATCTCTACCGGAGAGTTCGCCACGAACTCCGGCGTCCACGGCATCAGAATTCGCGACTACGGTGCCTCGTCGTCGAGCTCCAGCGTGGAGCTGCACGTTACTAGTAGTAACGAGATTAGCTCTGAGACTGCGGTAACGTCCGATGCAGCTTCTACCAATTCCTCGACGACTGCAGTCGATCCTCCCTATGGTGACTCTGTAATCGATATTGCCCCCGATCGCTACGACAGAAAGAATCCACACACAGTGGAAGCTTCCGCGGTCGCCACGGTACTTAGGGTCAACTTGGCCTACGGATTGACAACGGCGGATGCGAACGAGAAGTTTCATCAAGACGGCCCGAATAAGCTGACCGGCAATGGAGGGATTACTTGGTACGGAGTTCTTTTGAGACAGATTTCCAACAGCTTGACCTTGGTATGTGATCCTGTTACTTTGTTTGCTACATTCCAGTCGTTTTGATTTTTTGCGGGGACCCACTGCCAATCTCTTCCGGTTTTCCCCAATGCGGGAAAAGGTGGTCCGTTGAGGTTGGTTGGTGGTACGAAACTTAAACCTCACTTCGGAGAGTTTATACCCCCGTAACCCGCCTGCACCCTTCGTCTCACCTGCGGATTGCTGCATGCGTGATCATTTAATGTTCCCTGTTTTGTACGACTGTCTTGTATTTACTTACCCCCCCCGGAGAAGAGACTAATCCGAAATCCCTCACTTGCCCCGGTGTCCCCTGTTCCCTCACATTCGAGCAGCTACTAGTGTTGTCGTGCGGGTGCACAGGTGACTACAGTGAGTGTCGGCGGGAGATGTGGAAAACAATAACCACTTTGTATGGAGTCGGTGGCCAGACTCGTTCTACCACTTGCTGCTTCCCTTCTGTGCTGATGGTTAGGTCCTGATTGCTTGGGGAGAATCATGTTGTCGTTTACATTTTGTCTGCGTTATTGCATCTAGAGTACAGAGAGAGAGGACCGAAAATCCAAACTCGAAGTATCATTATTATTTCATGTTCGCGTGACAGAGAGTGTGCTCTCGTCATCATAAACTTCAAACTCGGAGCTCTACCGGACGATGCAACGAATCGCTTGCAAACGAATGATATTAACGTTTATCACAGGTTCTGGTCATTGCCATGGTGGCTTCCTACGGTATGCTGGATTATATCGAAGGTTCCGTCATCGCGGCTGTCATTGTCCTCAATATTGTGATTGGATTCGTCCAGGATTATCGTGCAGAAAAGACTATGCAATCTCTTCACTCTTTGTCGGCACCTATCGCCACAGTCATCAGAAATCACGGCAAGGTCGAAAAGATCAAGGCCGAAGAGCTTGTTTGTGGTGATATTGTCAAAATCCACGTCGGTGATGTCGTTCCTGCGGACCTTAGGCTTTTTGAGGCTATGAACTTGGAAACGAATGAAGCTCTGCTCACTGGAGAGAGCTTGCCCATCATGAAAACCTCGGAATTTATCGTCAAAGATGCAGATTGCCCTATTGGAGACCGAAACAATATGGCCTGGGCTTCGAGCACCGTCACCAAAGGCCGTGGTCTGGGTCTTGTTGTTGCCACGGGAATGAACACTGAGGTCGGAAGAATTGCGGAGCTACTTAGAGGAAAAAAGCAGAGGGAAGGCGGACCTTTTAGGAAGTTTGTAACCAAGATTAAGGACTCAGGGAAGAATGTTCTGGGTCTCGTTGGTACCCCGTTGCAAGTCAAGCTCAGCAAATTTGCGCTGTTCTTATTTGGCCTTGCTATATTACTTGCGGTCATCGTATTTTCCACTTCGAAGGTTTGTTTTCTGTTATTTCGTCGGCGGACTATGCTAATGCGTGAACAGTGGAGAATCAATGATGAAAATTTGATTTACGGAATCTGTGTTGCTGTGGCTGTCATCCCTGAGTCCCTTATTGCGGTTCTTACCATCACAATGGCTGTCGGCACGAAAACCATGGCAAAAGGACACGTTATTGTCCGTAAGATGCAAGCACTTGAAGCCGTTGGGGGTGTCACCAACATCTGCTCCGACAAGACTGGTACCTTGACCCAAGGAAAGATGATTGCCCGCAAGGCTTTCATCCCCGGGTTCGGTGAGCTCAAGGTCGAAGGTGTCGAAGGACCTTTTGACCCAACTAGTGGCAAGGTTTTTCTCGACGACACTGTCATCGATGGAGCATTGGTTAGTAAGAATAAGGCGCTGGAGCGTTTCCTAGAAGGTATCGCTATCTGTAACTTGTCGACTGTGGTTCGAAACGAAGAAACCGGTATCTCCTCCGAAAAACCCATTGGACAGTGGACTGCACAGGGTGAACCTACCGAAATCTCTCTCCAGGTTCTTGCCATGAGGTTTGGGAAGGGTAGGGGAGATCTTATGGCTACTGGTGACTGGGAGCTACTCGCAGAACATCCTTTCGATTCGACCATCAAGAAAATGAGTATTGTCCACCATCACAAGGGCCGGGATACCATCGAAGCTTTTATGAAGGGTGCTGGCGAAGTTATTGTCCCCACACTCAACATCTCGGAAGTTAGGAAAGGAGAGATTATGGACATGATCGAGCGATTGGCTGGCGAGGGACTCCGTGTTCTCTGTGTTGCCCATAAACGAATTGACCGTTCCGACGCTGTCAACCGTCAAGTTGTCGAGGAAGGAATGGACTTTTTGGGGTTGGTTGGTCTTTATGATCCACCCAGATTGGAGACTAGGGATGCTGTTCGCCGTTGCAAGATTGCAGGTGTCGAGGTGCACATGTTGACAGGAGATCACATCCGAACTGCCACGGCCATCGCACACGAAGTCGGTATTCTTGCACCTGCTATGCCCTCCGCACTCGCCAGTACCATGGTCATGACTGCAGGCGCTTTCGACGCTTTGACAGAATCCGACATCGACGCTCTCCCGGAACTTCCAAAGGTTATTGCTCGATGCTCTCCCGCAACCAAGGTTCGCATGGTCGAAGCACTTCATCGCCGCGGCGCTTTCTGCGTCATGACCGGTGATGGAGTCAACGACTCTCCCGCGCTCAAACGTGCCGACGTTGGTATTGCCATGGGACTGAGCGGCTCGGACGTGGCCAAAGACGCCGCAGACCTTGTCCTCACCGACGACAATTTTGCCTCCATCGTACGCGCCGTCGAGGAAGGACGAAGACTATTTGACAACATCCAGAAGTTTATTATGCACCTTTTGATATCGAACATCTCTCAAGTCGTCCTCCTCCTCATCGGTCTCGCATTCGAAGACTCAGACGGAGTCTCCGTGTTCCCACTTTCCCCTCTGGAGATCTTGTGGGTCAACATGATTACCTCTTCTTTTCTCGCGCTCGGCCTGGGACTCGAAGAGGCCAGTCCAGATGTCATGACCCGTCCTCCACACGACTTAAAAACCGGCGTCTTCACATGGGAAGTCATTATCGACAAAACTCTCTACGGTGTAACAATGGGTACTCTCTGTCTAGCCTCATTTGTAATCGTCATCTTCGGCGCCAACGACGGTAACCTGGGAGTCAACTGCAACCATGGTTACTCAGAGAGCTGCGAGCCCGTGTTCAAAGCCCGTGCAACAGTGTTTGCAGTGCTCAGCTTCCTGCTCCTACTCACGGCGTGGGAGGTCAAGCATTTCACCCGCTCCCTGTTCAATCTTAACCCCGAACGACATACCGGTGTGTTTGCGGTGTTCCATGCAGTGTGGTATAATAGGTTCCTCTTCTGGGCTGTTGTTGCCGGGTTCCTGATTACCTGGCCGGTCATATATGTGCCGGTGTTTAACACGGTGGTGTTTAAGCATATGGGTATCACATGGGAGTGGGGTGTTGTTGTGGCGTGCTGTGGCGTGTATCTTGCGGTTGTGGAGGGGTGGAAGGGGATTAAGAGGTGGAGGAAGTGGGGTAGTGCCGGAAGGAGGATTAATAGGGATGTCGAGTTTGGGGATGTGTTGGTGGTGGGGGGGAAGAATGATTAGGTGATGATTTGATGGGATTGATGAAGGGTGAATGTTTGAACGTCTTTTTGTGTTCTTGTGTTTTCGTGTTTTGTGTTTTTTAGTATTCTACTGTCGTCACTGTGAGGACTCATGGTTTAAGGGATAGGTTAGGAGGATGTGGAATTAAATTCGTTGCTTGATGTTGTGTGAATGGAGTGATGTCGAGTGAGCAAAGGAACGAGACTAGTTACGTGGACGAGCTCCTACTTATATCTTCTCGTGCCAGCAAGTGAACGGGGCAGTGCTTCAAAGTCCATTCTTAGGAGGCACCGGCGCTTCGCTAACCGCTCGACGCTCCGCTTAAACTCCGGATACTCTCACGAGTGACGGACACGTCAAAATACGAGAATCGGCGCATGTTGATTGATTGTTGCACTAAGGGGGTCGGAAATGTGCTTTTCGTGCCCGTTTCCCAATACAAATGAGAAATGAAAAGGCACCAGTTGTACGGTAAAAAAGGGCACCAGGAGGTGCTGGAACTCGTTTTCGTGCCCTTTTGAAGGTCCTAATGCCTTTTATTGCGTGTCCTCTCGGCTTGTGGCTTTGAAAATGCTGGACAGATGCTTAAATCCATAGCGTTCTACTGTTGTGCTTTTGAAATAGTTGCGTTTTTAAGACTTAGAATACCACTGGAAATGCTTTTATTTGTGCCTCTGTGAGTACTGACAGATAACCACAAATGATAGGTTGTGATTGTTCTCGATTGGCTGCGAACCGTATACGTACTTCCTTTTACAACACCCATCGCCACCTCCTCTACCCACACCTAACCGTTACCACTACACTATTACTACCGCGCCGCTGCCGCTACCATTTCCACGCCACCCTAGACTGCACCAATGTTGGAGACTTCAACGACAGTGCGTGGTGCAGAGGGCAAAAGCTACAAGGAGGGAACTAGTAGTGGCAAGAGTGTTAAGATGATGGGTGACAGAGTCGGTGCTTCCACTAATAGTTAGTCCATTTGGTTAGTGTGGAGTGGCGAGGATCCTTGCTGGTTTTGTTACACTGGGAGGGGAAAGGCATCAAAAGGCGCAGAGGATAAGTGCAGAGAAAACTCAGAAAATGCATAGGGGAGAAAAGGCATGGGAGAAATTTCACGGGGAGACAAGGCACGGAGAAAAGGGAGATGGAGAAATGTCACTAGGCGACAAGTCACGGAGAGGACAGTCGTGGAGAAAAAAGGCTGACCCAGTTCTTGCACTTATGTGCCTTTATTTTCCGTGCCTTCAAAGAAGTACATTCCGACTCCCTTAGATTAGACGCGGTGGATGTTATATGGTGGAGGGTATTGGATGCGTGCTGACTTGAATTGAGATGGTGTTGAATGTAAACGGTGGAAGACATGTATGATATTTACGATGGAGTTGTGATTATTGATGGAGAGAGCAGTCATTGTGAGTTGATTGAGTTGTGTTATACATGCGAGAGTTGTATGAGTGGTTGCATTGCAACGGGATTACTTTGTCAATTTATTATGATGTGTTCGTTGTCTGTGCTACCTGCAGTTTGTTTCGGTGCAATTCGTCGCTGAGTGTGGTGCTAGAGGAATATTTTATCATGAGCTAAGACCCTTGGCGCGCAGCCATGATTAAGTAGCGAGCCCCTCCGCGTCAATGAAAGCATATCCTGCTTCACGTCACTTGAACAGTGAATAACGATGTCATCGACAGACAGAGATACAGCAAACTAAATGTTGGCTGCCAATCGTTCAGCCGGACGTGACTTCCACATTTACGATGCGAATGATTCCGCCATGGTGCTCGGAGGCCTCAGCCTCACAAACGGTGTGACAAATGCCAATTTCTACTTGATGGTAGAGATCATCTTTATCTTCGGTATCAACTACTTTCTGCGAGATGAAGGCGGCATAACAATTCAGAGGGACGACTATCCGCTGCAGCCCGGCAATTTCTACATTGTCACGAATGGTAGGTTCCTTCAATAGGTTACATCATTAAGTTACTAATTCTAATAGGTTCTATCACTGTAAATGAGAAGCCTTGGCTAGTGCGTACAATTTTGGTGGCTAGTGGAACTCATGTCCCACCGTTCCGTGATGCTGTCCGTGACCTAGATCGCCGTTGTGTTATCACAGGACGCAGGGTAATCAGTAGTCGAGGTGCCTGGGTTGGGTTCCAGGCTACCCACATCTTTCCTTTGGCATACAAAGATCACTGGATTCGCCATAACTATGGTCGCTGGATCACGATTCAGCCGGAAACTGGAGGATTCATCAATTCCGTCCAGAATGAAGTGACAACCGACATACCACATTCAAAAAAAGTTCGCTTGTAAACTGCGACAAATGGTATCAACTACTAACTAATTAGTACTAATTTGAGTATATAACTTTAGGTATGAGTAATAGTGGAGGCACAATTTGGTGGAAGGATCTCTTGGAGTGGGGTTGGTACTTAGTAGGAGCCCTGTGTTTGTAGTGCTGAACATTCGACAATGGAAGAGAAATTATGGCAGGTGCCACTTTTGCACTGAAGTGCAATTACTAGGTTTTCAATCTGCACTATCACCTGAAAGTGGGTTAGGGACAGAGGGTAGAAATAATGGGGGAGGGATGGGTATTTAATTAGTGGGGAGGTATAAAAATTAATGGGTAAACGGTTACTTTGTAATGACTGCAAATGGCTTGTAAAGATCAGTCATTATAAGCGGAGTTGGTGACACATCAAATTCTAATGACAACACATCAAAATTTCAATGACTATACATCAAAATTAAAAATAACTATAAAATCCAGCCAAGTTCCAAGCAAACTAAATTCAGAAACAATTACTCTACTCTGAGTCCAGTTGCAGCTTTACAAGTGAACTTTTTTTTGTTGTGGTATGTCGTTGTCGCATTTTAGTTTTTGAACTTTTGTACTTCGAGGCTGCCGCCCCGTTGCACTAAGAACGCAGATCTTCCTTCTAACAAACCTCATGCCCATCGCTAGGTATGTTGGGGAACCAAGACTTTAGCTTTGAAAAAATTAGTGTTCAATGGAGGCATTTGCTCGAATACATTAGCATGGATCGCTGTTGATGAGGTGGACAAATGATAGAAACGTTTTGCTCGAGGTCGCCATTGTGGGTGCCGGTCATAGTGCTTTTGCGGACAGAGGTCACTAGCTGGTGTTTCGGAGCTGTATGTGTGCCAACCCAGCATGTGAAGCGGTTGCACTGTTGACTAGAAAGAACGGATAGTAATATACCAAGATGGGTGGCCATAACTCCAATCTTTGCCGTTGTCAAAGACATGGAGAAGATTCTCCATGAAAAGATATTTTTAGCGCTTGAAATGATATGCGTATGTCCATTCAAGTTACTTTTGGACTGACGACTTTGCTACTTCAGTTTCTTTTTGCTCGGCTTATTTGTATAAGAGTAAATATAATTCATGCGAAGGACTGGTCGTTGTGGTGTAAAGGCTGAGTATTGCGTAATATAGAGGAGTGGTCGGTCACCTGTGCTATTTTGTAAATAAACCTCGCTAAACTCTGCTAAACTGGAGACTAAGTACTCTCGCAGTACTTGAAGAAATAAACGGATGGGATTTTCCCTCTTGTCTCATACCCCCTCTGAAATCTCGAGAGTTTCGGCCCGTCCGTATAGACAGTATCGATCATTTTCTAGCGTCCAATGCGTGCATCAGCTCTCGCTACAGAACACATAAGTTGGGGGAAGATCCCCGCCACGTTGGAGATCGGCGTTTTGAGTGTGCTATAGAATTCCATGTTGGATTACGGTATTCTAGTTAGTCATGTGATTAGTCCTTTGTTTGTTTGTTTGTTTGTAATCATATTGCATTCGGCCACTGGCGGCCATGGCATATCCAGTACACATTTCCTCCCCGCTTCTTCCGTAACGTAAAGAAACAAAAGCAAAGTTGCGAGTCCTTTTCTCCCAAAAAACAAAAGAAACCGTCAAAAAATGACATCAACTTCTACACCCCCCTATCACTCGACTCCTTGTGATCTGAGTTATCCGCCTCCTCCACCACTCTGCTAATTCTGCCAACATCTGTACAAGATAAAAAATCCATCAGCGCCTGCGAACATTTTTCTTCTGCAAAAACAAGAGACATTGGCAATGAAATCTTTGGCTTCTTCAAAACCTTTTCAACACCCTCATAACCTTTTTCCCCCTCTTGCCCATCAACCCAAAGCCTTCTTTGTTCTCGTTTCCATCTTTTGCACCACTTAAAAAGGTGGTCTCTTGTCTGATATTCATGCCCACACCACCAGCATTTCATATCTCTTCTTTTTCTGATCCGCAATAGGTATTTCGCTATCAGTGCATGTCCTGACTTAAGCTGATAAAACCTCGCCGCAATCGTCTTTTTGGCTCCCATCACCGCACTGTTACCTCCCCTCTTCACCAAATCATACTGATGACTGTGCTTTGACTTCTTCCCCATTTCTTTTGTTTCTTCTTTACTTCCTTCCCACTTCACCTCAGTCAACCTTCGGCTAACGTGGGAGAAAGAAACATAATCTAAAAACAGTAGCGGATTTTGCTTTTCGGTATAACTTCCGCAATGCTTATACACCGCCTTTGTTGCCTGTTGATCCGCTTCTTTATTGCCTTCTATCCCCTTATGAGCAGGTACCCACCGGTACTCTACCTGGATATTTTTTCTGGCTAATGGGTCGGTCCAATTCATCATTCGTAGCGCTAGTACCTGTCCTGGTCCTGGCTCGTCTGATTGTATTCTTCTTAAAGTTGCCTGGGAATCCGTAAAAACCGTGACCCTGGTAAACTTCTCTTTTTCCGCTTTTTCATCTGCAATCTTCATTGCTTCTGACATCGCGTACATTTCTGCATCAAATGCTTCCTTCTGTCGGCCTAAGTGTGTTCTCCTCTTATTCCACCTTCCACCTTCTTCCCATACCACTGCACACCCAACCCACTCATCTTCTTTTCTCGATCCATCAGTCCAAAGAACAAGTCCCTCCCTTTCCACCTTTGCCTCTTCCATCGCTTGTTCCTCATCCTGAATTATCACTTTGCCTTTGAGGCGCCTTTGTTCCGTCGATAATGTCGTCCTTTCGTAACTTCTCCTCTCCAAAGGTTTATCCTCCGGGATCAACTCATTAATCCCCTCCACCCTTTGTAAGACATTTCTCCATACTTCTAACATTCTCCCTCCGCCTTGAGCATCGGGCATCATCATTTGTCGCAACTTATACCGTCATACTCGGTTGTTAAGAAGAGACACCGCTGGTCGTAAACCTGCGTCATTCATTAATGCTCCCTGAGGTGTTGTCCTAAAGCATCCAGTTACCCTTCTGCCTTGTTCATTCAACAACGTCTGAACCTCTTGAGCTCTATTTCTTTCTCCATGCCACCACAATTCAGAACGATACAACGCCACCGCCTGAACTGCCGCAACTTGAATTCGTTTACATCCTTCCGAGCTTAGTCCCTTCTTCACCATCAAGGACCTCACCCTATTTTGTGCTCTCCTTGCTTTCGCTAAGGTCTTTTTCGTATGGTCATTCAGAGTAAGCATATCGTCCAGCCATACCCCCAACCATCTTGTTGCTTCTTCATTATATGAAACCTCATGATTTCCTACCCTTACTCGGGCATTCATCTTCGGTTCCTTATTCTATCTTCGTCGTGTAAACAACATCGCTTTGGTTTTTTTGATGTCGAACTGACAGGCATTCTTCTTTGCCCAAATCTTTGTTTCCGCGGCGCATCTCTCCAGTCGTTTTGTGCATTCCCCCACATCCTCCCTTTCCACCACCCATGCCACATCATCGACAAAAGATATACCCTCGCTTCCACACTCTTCTTCTTTCTTTTCAACTTTGCCGAACGACCCCGAAAGGTATATGACGAAAAGTACTGGAGATACTGGCGACCCCTGCGGAACTCCCGTTTCCATATCCATACTATCTCCCTCCTTTCCGTCCATCGACATTATCACTTTTCTTTCTTCCATGAAGCTTTCCACCCACCTCACCAGGTCGGCTTCAAACCCCATTTCTTCCATTCTTTTTATCAAATTCCCCTTTGCCACATGTGGAAAGGCACCCTTGACATCCATCAACAACACTGCCGCGGTATTCCCCCTTCCCAACGCTTCTTCAACTCTCTTCATCAACCTTCCAACCGCGTCAATTACTGACCTTCTCTTTCTGCATCCAAACTGTCCGTCATGAAGTAACCTCCTTCGCTCACACTCCTCTGCTATTGCGTTGGCTGCCACCTTCTCAACTACTTTTCCCAGACAATTTAACAACGTAATCACCCTATATGCCTTGGCGACTCTGTAATCTGGCTTATTTGGCTTCCTTTCTTTCTTGCTCTCTTTATCGATTCCAAAATTTTCCTGTTTTCCGCGATCTCCGCCGTCCACCACCTCTTAGATCTCGCGCAAACTTTAATCTTTTTGCAGCACCTATTAAGATGATTAACAAAATTCCGCTGTATCCACTCAGCTTCCTTCTGTAAATCCTCCTCACTGCTCTCCTTATCCAAAACGGGTCTCTTTGAGCTCTTATCCTTCAAATCTTTTTGTGCTTTTTTATAATTTTCTTCCTCCTCCTTCGACTTGAGCCCATCGATATCCCATCCAGTAATCTTTCTCGATACTTTGACTGCTTCCCCTTCGTCCGATCCTAAATGGGCACACACAATCGCGTGATCCGAAGTAGTTGCCAAATCTGTTGACGTTTCTAATCTATCAGCCATCGAAGCTTTAGTGATAAAAAAGTCAATAAGCGATCCCGAAGTTTCGCCATTTCTTGTATTTGTATGGGTTTCTTCCCCATCCGTAACATCGATCAAATCGTACTCATCCATAGGATTTTCCAAAAAGTTCGCATCTCGTTTTGGTGGGCACTGCGGGTCCCATCTATCGCTGTGAGCATTCCAATCTCCTCCGAAGAGAATCTTTTCCTGCTCCATAATTTCCCTCCATCTTGCTGTCTGTGCCGGTCTTCCTTGACTTCTCACCCCCTCCTCTTGTCTCAGTTGATCGTACACATTCACCAATCTCATCTTTCTACCCGATGGGTACTTTATATCAAACACCTGTATGTCTCCATCTCCCCCCTTATCCACTTCCGAAAACTCCAGGTGTGTATCGTTTCTTATCGCAGTCATCGTTCGTCTTCCTCTGACCAACCTATATCCTGGGTGGCTGATGTTATATCCTTCTCTTTCCACATACTGTTCTTTCATCATTACAACATCCGCCCCCCAAACAATCCCTTTCTCCATCACCATCATAGTCGCATCATACCCCCTCCCACAATTATGCATTATGCATTTCACCATGACTTCACAGGGGTTTCTGTGCTCCCTGCGTTAGAAGATTCTCCTTCCATCTCTTGTGTCAAAACAACTTGGACTTCCGGCTCCTTTTCAACTTGTTCATTACTCTGAACCATCTCTTCCGCCTCTGCAGTCGATGGTCCACCATCCTCTGTATGACTCGACTTCTTTTGTTGATCAGTTGTCACATTTCGACGTTCCCCTTCTCTCTCCTTCCAGGTACGTCTTTCTTCTCTCGCAACCTTAATAGCCTCCTGTTTCTTAACGCAACAGTTGGCCTTCGCGATGTGGTTCCCCTTGCAGTTGACACACTTGTCCACATTATGGGTGGAGTTCTGTCCTGCATTAGCTTTGCAACCTACCACATTGCACTTATGATCTTTTGTCAAATGTCTCCCCGCGCACAACATGCACGCCGGCATCTTCAAAAACCCACACTTCGCATCCACATGTCCCCACCTGCTGCACACTCCGCAAAAGGAATCCTGACCAGCGTTCACAAACTTCTCCACATCATACTTGACTCCTGCTGCTCTCAAACCTCCTTTCAAAACTTTTTCGGCCATCTTACTACCCTTGACCGCAAACACAACCGAAGATGCCTTCTTTCCTTCTGCCTTCTTCTTCTGCACATCTTGCGGTCCTCCAATCCAGTTGATAGCGAGGGGCAACACCACCCCCTCGTTCTCAGCCTGTAGTTCCTGCCTCAATTTCTCAAGTCCTCCCCCCGTCTTCTTTCCCAAGTACCTGTCGAAATTGACGCCGTGCATTTTCACCCTCCCCCAGAGCTCATTTGTCTCGATGTCCACAATTCCTGCGTCCACCTTTCTTGCTGTGTTTATCACGATCTCCCTATACCGAATCAACATTTCGGCCGTTGCTGCAGGTGTCATGATTGTTGACAAGCATCCCCGGGCGTTCTTCGTAACTCCCTGGATGCGAACACAATGTGGGACCTTCGCCTCACAAAGTGCTCTATTCACTTCAGACGAATTATCCAAATCCTTCTTCTGAGAAAGGGGGAGACTGTTATCCCTCTTAAAGGTAACCCTCCTCTTCTCCATCGAATTTTGTCCTGGGGGGACTGGATTCATCTCATTCTTCTTTTGCTGTCGTTTTACTTCGACAAAGCCATCCCCCTTCTTCTTTTGTTGTTGTCCCGATTGTTGTTGTTGTCGCTGCTCGGGTTGTTTCTTTCGTGATGGTGCCGCTGCCGCTCTCTGCGCCCACGTCTCCTTCTTCTTTTCTTCTGGCTTTTTCGCCAGTTGTTGTTGTACGGGTTTCTTAACCTCCGGCTTCTTCTTTTCCCCTGCCTTTGGTCACTTTGGTACCTCTTTTACCTCTGGTTTTTTCCCCTCCTTCTTCTTTTGTTCCGGTACTGCTGGCGCAATTGCCAGTCTCTTCGCAATCGTAACCTGTGCACTTGGCGCGAACCTCGGAAACTCCTGCTTTTTCCCTCCTGGTGGAATAACCGGCGCGTGCTTAGACGCCTCCAGTTCTTTTTCATCCTCCTGCATTTGTTTGATAACCCTTGCCACTTTCTCATTTTCCTCAACTGAAAAAGTCGCCCCCAGTTCGAACTCAATATCGCTTATCTCATAGTCTTCAGGGGTGGCTTCTACCTGTTTCCCTCTTCGGATCTCACTCTTTTTCCCATCTTCTTCAGCTGCATCCTCAAACCTCTTCACCACCCTATCCGTCAGCTGATCAATTATCTTTTCCATGCATCCACTCAATGCATTTTCAATCGTCTTGGCCATGTTCACCAGTGCGATCTTGGCCAACTTCTTTTCAATCTTGCTCAATCTTTCATCAAGCTTTTCTGCCCTTTCCAATGCATACTCCCTTTCCAACTCCACTTCAGTCTGCACGTTTTGGGCTATCTTCCTTACCGACATAACTGCTGCGTCAGTATGATTCTGTCTTGCCGCAATATGTTGGCTCTGTTGTTGACACCACACATTGTAATTTGCGTCGTTTCTTTCCTGCCCAATCATAAAATCCCTCTGTCCGTTAGTGTTCCGAAGATACTCACCAATAAACCTTCCGAGATCTGCCGGTTCATCCTCATTGATCAGTGACTGTGCAAGCTTGGCCCAATCCAACTCGAGCTTGTTCCTGCTAGGTGTCTGCAGCATATTCGGGATTGGTCGTTCGGGTGTTACCGGCCGCTTAACTCCCTTCCCCTTATTGCGCTTTTTTCCCTCCTTCGTTGGCGTCATGTAAGGCTCTTCATCCTTCCACTCCACCTCCGTCATCGTCTCATCTTCGCAGTCGCTACTGCCGCTAATTTCAAATTTTCTCGGAATGGGTGTGTAGACTTTCAGGGTCTCTTCCATTCCCCCCTCTTGTTCCGCGTGTTGACTGGCATTCTCCTCTGACTGAATGTACTTACGCGCAATAATTCCAGCACTTGCCCTGTGAGTCGAAAAAAGATCCTGGGGGAGAGCGCTCAGAGGAAAACCCAAAAGGCTTCCCTCACTATAGTTCGTAGTCGGCAAAGGGGACAAAACCCCCTCCCCTGGTGTTTGCGATGGAAAGGAAATCTCGCTTCCCCCATAACTCATAGTCAGTGGTGGTGACAACTCCGAAGAGTCATCACCCTCGTGTCGTGTAATTCCCGTAACTCCAGTTTTTCCCGTCAGGTCGGAGTATACTCTCATATCGTCCAGATTGCTGGGTAGCTGTCGGGATTCCACTCTTGAGGTCGCCTGAGAGTTCTCTCTCCTCCTCAAATTGTCTTCGACACGGGCATAACGCAAGCCCGCCTCAAACTCTTCCTTCTTCTCTTCGTCCCTGAGTCTTTTGTACTCAGAATCTCCATGACGATCTCTCTCCATTTGTTCGAGGTCGGTCCTCTCACTAACTGTTGCCTTTCCATCATCACTGACTGGTCCGGTAATCTTATCGAGTAGGCCACCGATGTGGCTGCTGGAGGTAATGGAGGCCTCTGAGCTGGCCTGCTTCTCTCTTTCCATTTTTTCCGCCCTCTCCTTCGCCCTCTGAAAGGTGGACGTCTTTCTAGCTCTGAAGAGACTCATCTTGTTTAGCTTCTGGGTGACTGAAGGTCGTTCAGTTGAAAATCGAAGCAAAAATTTTCTCGCGATGTCAAACTTGATTGGATAAAATTGGTCTTGGCAAAACTAGAAGGTGGTGTGGTGTGTTGTCGGAGGTGTGTGCCCGTGATTAGTCCTTTGTGGGGGTGTTAAGTTTATTTCAACATCACATCTCGTTTTCGTCCACTTCATTATAGGCATCACCACCCTTCAACAACACCAATTCCTTCGTGTGTTGTTCTCCTATATTCCCCCTCTAATTCGCTCGCTCGCGATGATTGTGTTCCTGAGAACTTCTTTGCATCATTGCGAATGCAATAATCGAGCTACTTTGTCGCCTAGGACTCGCTGTACTCCTACTACTGATGATCGCTGTTGAGTAAAATTGAGGGATTAAAACATACTGCCAAAACCGAACTGTCCAAATACACGCAGCGGGTACGGTGCTAAAACGTTCACCTGCAAAACTGGCACCAATCGACGTCGAATTCAAGTCAAAATCGATTGAGGCAGAGCGTCAACACGCCGAACACGGGATTTCCAACCTCATGTTTTCACAATGGTAGTTAGTATATCCAGAGAGATGCAAATGCTATCCGAGAATGTAGCCCGCACCTCCGATCATGAAATATCTCGCGCACTGGTATTAGTGCTGCGAAATATTGCGTTAACGAAGCCTCGAGAAAGGCTATGCTAAGATTCTCCTTTTGTTTGCGTATTTTTCTCTGAAGTATTGTGTCTATGATACTTTTGGATACGTCATATACATATTCCTTGTACCTAATGCAAAGGACCGGGATCTCTACTAATCTACAAAGCAGCTGCAGCAAAATAAGTACCCACGTACAGTGATGTACTCTATGCCTTCGAATCACATTGTCCATTCCGAGCCGAGCCTCTCCACTCATAACTTCCCCACCTTCCCCACCCACACGAAGAATCCTTAAACTACACCTACATTAGTATTGTCCTCAGCGCCACCTCCGCGCCCATAACGCCTTAAAGCGATTGCTTCGAGTTTGTTACCTTCTGAAACCCCCCACATCCTATCGGTCCAATGAGTACACCAAGATTTGGTGAAGTTTGGCGGGGAACCACGATAGGAACCACCAATGGCACCAAAAGCGATGAGAGCGGATACCGAACCCTCCCCAACTCCGCAACCGAACCCGCACCAATACAAATCATCCCCGACGGAGACCTTATCCTCCACGTCTCCTTAGACACCGAAATCATGCGGTACCTCGTATGTTCGCGGGTTCTGTGCTCTACATCGGCGGTTTTCCGGAAGATGCTTGGAAAGGACTCAGACTTTGCGGAGGCGGTTGCGTTACGGAAGTCTAGAGATTCCGGGGAACCTGTAGTCGTGCGCTTGGAAGACGATGACCCGGAGACAATGGGAGTGGTGTTGCGAGTACTGCATGTCCGTAATTACCTCGTTCCACGAAGGATAACATTGCAGAGTATGGTTCACGTCGCCGTGATTTGTGACAAGTATGGATTCCATGAGGGCTTGCAGGTGATGGTGGATATATGGACGGAGTCTTTGAAAGCGGATAGAGTCTCCATTGCTGCCTACCCCGAGGACTGGCTCTTGATTACTTGGATGTTTGGTCCTGAAGATATCTTCACCCAGGTCTCGCGAAGCCTGATCTTGCGGGGATTAGAATCGAGCGATGGCCTAGTATTTGGCGACGATCGCTTGTCTTTATCTGAGAGCGTACCATCTGCAGTATCTGGTATTTATGAAAGCGGTCAAAAGACAAAAGTCACAGCTAATTGCGGTAGATGAAATTTATCTCCGGCGTCAGCAATGCGTGGACTCGATACGAGCGTACATCAAGGATCTTGAGAAGCGTTATTTTTGCGAGGACTATGATAAAAATACTGTCTGCGAATCCAACTATGAGCGCAGGGCTGAGTGTGATGCTCTACATGCAGGCCATCTATACCGCACCTTCCATTTCGGTGGAGCTCGCACAGTGTTTTCCGAGAGCACTCCGTTAAACCATATTATAGCTACAGTGAAAGCCATACCGGTTTTACACTTTTTCAGCTGTAGGAACCACGGTTACTGCAATAATGGCCACTCGATATGTAGCTGGGTTCCTGGGCTGCAACAGAAGGTAGATGATACTCTCAGAGATGTCAAGGGTGTCGTCTTTTCAAATTTTCCATCCCGGACGTGGGGACCTGAGCCCAAGGCCGTTGTTATTTCGTTGGGAGAATAATTTGTTATATAGGTCTGTCTATGGTGGAGATGAACGACAGATATTTACATAAATTTGGCATATTTCCATGAATGTGATTAATTGTGTCTTAGTTTTTGTTTACATCACAGAGTTGTAGGACGCGGGCTGTGTAATGAATTATTCTTCCCACCATGAGCTTTACGCGGGGGTCTAGGTTGTGGATGGAGCGCTCATTCCCCTGTGATATTAACCTAACAGCAATGTAATTAAGGGTTTCTTTTTTGTGTAATCGCATCGAGTAGCCATGAATACTGCACATACAATGGATGATTTAATAATAATGTCTCGGGGTAATCCTACGGATTGACCTGCATGTTTACAAATCCAATCCAAACATACTAAGCGATCAAACATGCTGAGAGGAACCAACGTACATACTCTCGTGTTGCAAGTAGTGGGTATCGGGCCGAGACTACTTTGTTGAGCGTCAACCTCATACAATGAATATTTAAAGTAATCCCGCATATTGTAGCACGATATAGCACTCGGCAACCACGTTCAAACCATCTGTTGCATGTATATAGAGCTGACCGCTAGTTAGCGGGGCTGGTAATAAGGGTTGCACTTCTCTCTCATATATAACTCGCGTCTTTCTCCTTCTCTCTGTATCTAAGTTTATACACACACGGTCCTCCCCATATTGCAATAATATCGACTAGGCATTCTTTGCATCAACACCCTAGGGTACACTTTGGTGTAGTTTAAAACTCACGATAGGTAGCGTGGCATTTGCACTTCGTTGTCGTAAGTTTTAGTGTGGTATTTATTGCTGAACTCTACGCTGCTTTTAAAGTTCGCGCGAATTTCGGAAAGGACCATCAACTTTCCAGCTTTCCACCGCTTTCGCAGCTTTTTTCCTTATTTCAGAAAGCACCATGAGCTTTCCAGCTTCCGTAGCGTCGCTCATTTGACGGGCTTTAGCAGCCTTTCCCGTGAACATTGCAACATTGCACGGCGTATCTCCTTCTTAGCTTTTTATAACCTTTCCAGCATCTTTACATCCGCACCCGGCCTCCTTTCGCATCGTATAATGTGCAATTAGTCTCGTTTCACATCTACGTTAGGCGCAGTTGCGTAAATAGCACTATCTTATTCACTATCTATCTCTACGTATCTATCTATCTATTTACTCTGAGTTCAACGGGAGCAGCTCTCAGGTGCACCTGTAACGGGAGATAGCTGAAGGGGGTACTCAATCACACTTGTAGATGGCCCTTGAATGCACTTGGAGACTGCAATTTGGGGGTGCAATTGTAGACTGCACTCAGATTCGCTTGTAGGTGCACTTTGAGACTGCAATCGAGCATGCTCGGAGGTGCACTTGGAGATTGCAATCGAGCACGCTCGGAGATGCACTACGAGATATGCTTGGAGACAGTCGATCAGGGCTGGCCAGGCGCTGGCCATTGTGCACAGGGCCGGAAGCACATTGGAGACAGCAGTGATGGACTCGTCAGGAGCAGATCGATCTAAGCTGGCTGTGAGCATGCTGGAGATGGTAGATATGGACTTACCGGGAGCTGGCAGGAGACGATTGCTCTGAGCTGACCGGGAGCAGACTGGAGGTGGTAGAGATGGATTCTCCAAGTGCATGCTGGAGATAGTGGACTAGCTTGAGACGGTAAATGTGGGCTGCGATGGCAAGCACTCAATTAAGGTTCCTTTGAACAATTCCAGCTAGCAACTAGCCTCCGAGTCTACATTAAGGTTCCGTTGGATGGATCCTAACTCGCGACTAGTCTCGGAGTCTATTTCCGCATCACAACTTGGCCGGTGAGCGAGTGAGCGAGTTCGAAAGTCAGGTACCAGGCACAGTTGCACATCATACATACTTTTGACCACCAGCAATATCACCCGCATAATTCTTCTGGCGAGGATGCGGAAAAGGATGTTCTTGCCCACCATTTCGCGCTGGAGTCATTATCATCACCGCAATGCCATTAATTGCATTCCACACATTCCACCTGAAGACAGTTCACACGATGACATATAATGAAAAGACAGGCAAGTATTCCCTTCGCTCGCAGGCTTGAATTGAATAACTAGTGAATTTTATAGATGTCGTGTAATCCATTTCCCCACCTAATCAGTGCTATCAGCCTTATACAGGACTCCATACAAATTACTTTTGAGAGGTGGCCCGAAAGGGTAAATGGCTGTTTTCTGCAACCGATGTCTCAAGTTCTAAATCGTGAAGAGACTAACAAACACATGGTTCTCCCTATATATATTGCAAGTTATGTTACGATATGGAAGTTGGGGAGAACCGTGTGCGTGTATTCTATGGTACAGAGAAGAGAGAAGGAGAAAGACTCGAGATATATACAGGAGGCATCAGCCCCTGCAGCAGAACCGTGTATCAGACCTGTAACATGTCTCCGGCACAAGTACACCTGTAACAAGTTAGACTTAAAGTAGTATGAGTGATATATTGTGCAGAAATGTAATGGTGACTTAGAAGAAAGGTCTGGACTCCAACAGATTACCAATAGCATCACTTCCCATCTCTTGCTTGCGAGGCTGCCACGAGTTTGCGCCGTTGCCGACAAGGAAAACATGGCCCCCTTGCGATATGCTGGGTCATATAGATGCGATATCTGCAGGCCAATGCAATGCAGGCTTCTGCAGGCTTCTGCAGGCTTTTCTGGCCGACTGCTGCTAACGCAGGATTTGAGAATGGAGGCCGGGCCGGGCCGCCGCTAGCACAGGCCTTGGGAATGGAGGCCGCTTAGGAACACTGCCATGCCCGTTGCCGCTACTGTTGCTGTTGCTGCTGAAGTGCAGATGACAGTCTGCTTGCCTCTCGTCGTACGGATATCGCGCATTGAAAGCAAGATGTTATACTCGCTAGAAAATAAAGTCTCCGGACACTCGCTATTGCAAATAAGATGATGTGCACAGACAATGTCCCTTCTAAGTAATAGTCTGAGTAATATTAAATGTCCGGAGACTTTATTTTCTAGCGAGTATATCTCCAACCTCGAAATCATTTCCTTGCCGCCAGCGTATTTCGTTTGTCTTAACATAGCTACCTCCAAGGTTGCTGTTCGTAGGAGGTACTCTTGAATCTTGGCCGGACTGTGCACTTCATCCTGTACGAGGTCAGCAAACTTCGATACGGGATTCGAGTCGCCCATAATAATTTGGAGGGGGTTGGGCTTTGACACGTAAATTTCGTCAGTTAGTGGTGGTGGGGACGTTCAGGTTCGTAGGCCGTTTTTAGTTAGTGGCTCCAGTTTGCAAGACTTGAAGATAGCAGTGGTGCCACATGTAAAGATCCTAAGGAAAACACAGGCCGTGGTTCACTGAGATTGGAGGTATCACAATATTCAGGCCAAATTTTTCCAGATATTCGTTTGAATTACTACGGGTTGTATCTGAATGAAAGGGGATGTGCCTGTATACGTTCTTATAAAATATCACCTAGGTCGTCTCGTGTCCAATCCAGGTAATAGTAGATGCGCGTTTCCAGATCCAGTCTCTCACTTGCCTGAACGATGCGTTTATCCCATTCTTCTGCCCAAGAGCCGTCATGGCCAACACGCTTTTTGCGGCAGGAGAAAGCGTACCTCTATCCTGTTATTCGTCTCTTAACTGTCCTAGGTAAGGGCAGTTCATTGTGTTTTTGATGTTGCATGTTAAACGCAAAATAGAGATGTTAGGTTATGCGCATAGGGTAAAGAGAGCATGTATTGATGATTAAGTGATGGACTTGTACAGTATGTACTCTACAATACCTACATGCTTTAAGCACGTGATGACATCATACGGTGAGAGATTAATGATATGATATAAGACAAAATGGAGATTTAATTTCAGAAGTTAGCTAGTAAGGAAATCGACATCGTCTTCTCATCACATTTCAGTCTCTGGACCTAATAGACCGGTGCAGTTGATCTCAGACTCATTCCACTCACTTGAGCGATAGTTATTCCGTGCTGCTACTCAACGAAGATCATGTTAACCTTCCCTGAGCCTAGACATTCGCCTGTTCTGTAGCGGCCTGTTCTCTAGCAGCTTGTTCTCTAGCGACATTTTTTCTAGCGACCTGTTCATCCTGTAAGAATTTTTCTTGTTCTCTCTTGCTTTCTGCCACATCCACGAAGATCAGCAGCCCGACAAAACTAACTACGCTCAGTGGCATGAGGAAGTAGAAAGGTGATGAGCTGTTGTTATGTGGCGAGCTGTCGATAATTGCACTAGAAATAATAGGCCCGATCAGCGACGACGTCTTTCCGATAATGCCGAACAGAGAAAAGAACAGGAACTCTTTTCCGTGAGGTGTGATTTCTGATATCTTGAATTTCCATTGTCAGCAAACGAGAAGGAAAGGCTCCGAGAGGTAGTTGGGGCCAAATTTACCATCGTCTGCGAATAGTTGTACCATGGGCATACAAAAAATCCAAAATAGACTTGATAACACCAAAACTCCCAGCGTTGATGGAATCCGACGGTTTGAGTCCAAATCCCAACCATACCATAACAGTTGAGCAGCACGACCGCTAGTGCTGTGGTATTAAACATTGACTTGGTGCTGAATTTCCATTTGCGTTGGACCAGCCAGTAAGAGTAAACGCCAGCAGCTTGAGCCGCTACACTGACAATTAAGAGATACGCTAGGTTAAAGCTGTTGTAGGCTTGGGCCTTATTTTGGAGGGTCGATACAACGGTGACTGTAGTGTTCAAGCTATCACCGAGGAGGAAATAACCTGGGTACCATCTTCAGCATACACATAGATAAGACTCGATAGCTATCATACCTATCAGATATGCTAAGCTCTGTTTCAACTTCCAAATGTCGAGTGCCGCTCGATAGATTTGCCAAATGCCTGCTTGAATAATGTTCATCCCCGCCGGAGTCGGCTGACCCGGCCGTCGTTTCTCCAGAATGAACCATGGTACCGCAAGCATCAACTCTGCCGCACCACCGAATGCATTGAATATTGAAAGACCCCAGTTGTTATTTTCAGTACTTGCATTAGAATGAACGGCGGAAAATATACCGACGCCCACGGCTGTGATAGCAATTGCTCCAGCTGATCCCACAGCAAATGACATGTTCGATATTTCGTTCCGCTTCATGCTATCCGCAAAATCGAATTCAGCACGAGAGATGGCGCCGGCTTTGTATGCCTCCACTTTTTCTTGGAGCGCATCTGTGCTCCTTGCAAGACCAGGAAAGCTAGGTTATTAATTATTAGTTCAGCCTCGGACCCAAGAAGGGAAACTCACGCTGCTACCCAGAAAGTCCAGCATGTCTGAAATGAAATCGCTATATGCTCAATAAGCGTGCAAATACTTCCAGGGACGAATTGTTACTCACAGCCAATAATATACAATCCAGTACCCACCATCCACTTATCGGATGTGTGAACATCAAGCCATGCAAAGCTGATTCCAATCCCAATGAGTCATAAAAATCAGTATATTCGGCCTCCACGTTCCAAAGTCTATAGAAGTTGAGTTTATGACTATCAACATTATATGATAAATGGGAATTGGGGTGCTATTACCTGCGAAGCTTCCCACGACTAAAAACAATGCTGTTTGGATAGCGAACGCGATCCCATTGGAGAGAAGAACAATGCTGTTGACAGAACGATCTCTGAGGCCAACGAGAGAGTGTGTTATCTCTGAATGTACGGTTTGCAAACTTTTGCAAGTCAAGTAGAAATCGCTTACCTTCCAGCAAAGGGCAGAACACCTGAGTCTCCTGAAGCTTGCAAGAGGAGATTTTGAAACGCAGTAGGAGCAAAATTGGATAATGTAGCACCGGAGTTGCCAATAAAGTATGTATAATAAGACCAGATTTCGGAGCGTGTGGCCCTATACTTCTTATCGATATGATAATGGGCAGGCAAGTCCGTGCAGGACGGAGAAGATGAGGCCTCTTCCTCAATTGCCGTGACCAAAGGCTTCGAGTGCTTATGGTCATAAGTCTGGTCTGAACTTATCGCACTAGAATTGCTATGGGGTCTAACTGCACTACTCGAATTGATAGCATCTTTGATGGTTTCTGTATTTTGACCCAGCATCGCTGGTTGCGGGAGTATGTATGGAGGATCTGACAGTTCGAAGTGATATCTAGCAATGCAGATAGCAACAAATATGCTGCTGTTGATGCTGATGCTGATGCAGATGATATGGCAGACCTGGCGAAATTTGTTGTTGAATCCACGCCAAGATCGTGGAAATAGAACGTACAGAAGCCTAAAACACTACTCCCGGACAACTTTTGACTATATATATTGGATCTGAGCCTCGTAGCTTCCCCTAAATCATTAGTTTAGGAACAGCAATATGCGATCGGGTTGTCTGCGTAATGTTCTGTGTAAAGCTGCAGCGACACTGAGAATATTGGTTAGTACCCCGCTCGTGGATTCTAGTGTCACAATGTCACCTCACAGGGTATGTTAGTGGCCCGTGCGACGCTAGAAACACAGGGTATGGCAGCGGATTGGGACGATCGCAGCATATTACGACGATCGCAGCATATTAAGACGACTGCAGCATATTAAGATGATCGCAGCATATTGGGACGGTTGCATTGAACAATAGTCTTTTTTCTTACAATTCTTTGTGCTATGCAGTGCATACACCCTTCTTGTTGGTTCCGTCCGAAAATGGCGTTACCACGGAGTTTGTTCTGGGTTTGCCAGGCATGGTGCTCGAGTTGTCTGGTGTTGATGGAAATATTGCTGAGAGATAGAGTTTATTATTGGGTGTTCTTCACTGCCGAAGGAAGTGCAGGATTGTACTGCACTCATCTCTGTAGGTTCAGCAGCTGGCAAAGTGGAGATCCGAGACGCATTTACTCTATACCCAAAAGCAAATCATGTACATTCCGATAGCCTCACCGCTAAGTCCCTCAACACTGTCACGCTCATGAAAACCCAGCTAAGAAAACAAAAAATCAAGAATCAGTTGCTGAGCATCGTCAATTGTTGTTTACTCAGATCCCCAAAACTTCTCTCCATCAGTTTTCTTTTTTTTCCCCGCACGGCTGAGGATGCAGGTAGAACCCGAGGAAAACAGTGCGGGGGTTCCCTGTTCTTCCTCACCCTTAGCGATAAACATGGATCCTTTAAACGTAGGCCTTAAATGGTACATGAAGGTTTAAACGGAAGAAACGCGGTTCCAAAAAAGTTAAAGCGAAAGTTAATGAAGGTTAATGAAATTTAAACAAAAATTAACGAAAGTTAAACAAAAGCTAAACGAAGGTTAAAAGTAAAGATTTCTAACTATGTATGCGACATTGTGCGTGTGAATTCGATGATACTGCGAAGCTCTTCCTTGACATGACGTAACCACTAGAAAGAAACACCCGTAGTTGCAACAGCACAAAAAAGTCCAAACAAATCCATAAATTCAACACAAAGTTGATGGAGGAGGAATTGACCCGGAGGTGTGAGGCAGAGATGAAAGATAAGCTGAATCAATTTAATATCTACATACCGAATGCTCAAAGAGTGGTACAAAAGGGATATGAAGAGAAGAGTCGAAACATATCACTACTACTCCATTTAGCACCTCGAGCTGTTTTATACCGCTCGGTACATTGGGCCTTGAGTTGGCTAGACCGGCACAGAACCTTCCGGTATAAGAGGGACCGATTGATGTGGTCATTGGGTGTTGCCGTCACTCTGTGCGACAATATCATCAACCTGGATCGGAGCGAGCATCTTAAATAGCTAGCTACTAAGACTAGGGGCGACCCTATCAACACGTTCCGCAGCGCCGGCATTTGCGAGTTGGGTCCTGAATTCATCTCCAGTCTCTGGTCCACAAATATTCCCCGCGAATTCGAAAGGCTAGGATCAAGCACTGGGATGGAATTAGTACCTCTAGTATCCACCAGAACCACCAGACGATGGAATTTGCAGATTTGATACCGGAAGACATTTTATTGTCTTGGACTTGAGAGAGGCAGGTGGTTGTTTCCTTTCATTCAATCCATTGCAGAAAAGTTCAACCTCTGAGATGGAGGTCTCGTGTCTGTAGGTTGTGATAATATTTATTTGAGGGCTGTAGAGGCGTTTTTCGGAAGTCTGATCCAGATGGTAATAGCCGTAGTGAGAATTCCACAGGAGAAGGGAAGTGTAGAGGTAATTATAGAGTCGCGTTGGGATACGATGTGAGCCAGAGGATGCAGACGCTCTTTCGAGTTCCGCCTAGCCGCGTTAAGATCAGTGTTCCTATGCGGTCAGTAGAGCTAGGTACCTAATATTCGCATTCCAGTAAGTGCGAAAGCTCTGTCTATATATAACTTCATTACTCTCAATAGAAGGGCGGCTAATAAGGAGGGCAAGCGTTGGTTCAGGGGTTTTACAAGCTTCAATGCAGGCTTTGGCAGGCTTTGACGGCTTTGACGGCTTTGACGGCTTTCCAGGGGTTATCCGGGCTTTCTGCAGGCTTTCGTAGATTTACACAGATTTATGCAGGCCTCGAGAATATGCAGGCCGGCCGCCAGATATCCGCAGGCCTGCCCGGCTTTATAGTTTTACGCAGATCTACGCAGGCTCATGCAGGCTTTATGTAGGCCTTGAATATATGCAGGCCGGCCCGGCTTTTATATCACAGGCCTAGCCAGCCTGCAGATATCTGAAAAGCCCGCCGGCCGACCGGGCCGCTTAGGAACACTGAAACTTAAGATAAGGATTGTGGATTGACAACATCGAATCGGAGCGTCTTGTTGCAACCTCCCTTGTTGCGCACACGGAGAACTTAGGTATAGAGAGGAGAGGAGAAAGACTTGAGATATATAAAAGAGTTGTATGCCTTGAGCCTTGCCATCAACCCCGCTTCAAGTCAGCTTGCGTCAGATCTATATTATATGTAACATCCTAAGCTTCATGTTTCAGCCCGTCAGATCTCGGTATCTCGGAGGGGGGTGGACGAATAACGTCTCCGATTTGGTGAACAGTTTTAATTTTCCGGTGTTGCCCCGAGGTTAAACGGTTCGGAGAGGCAATGAGTCCTTGAACTCAATACTAATGTGATAATAATTGCTCTGCACTTAACTAAAATTGTTTATGTAGTGAGAGAGCCCTCAATGCTAGCCAATGCATAGGCCGAATTCGCGAACCCCCCCAGTTGTTAGATCTATCCTGTACGACATCAGAGATATACCAGAGCACCTCCACTACACACAAACAATTCCGGTCAAGAGCAGAGCAGTTATTATTTACATAGACTATGACTATAAACATTTTTTTATTTTTAGTGTGGAGTTTGGGGGCTTATTACCGCTTAACTGCGAGATAACACCGGGAAACTGATCACCAAATCAGAAACGTTATTTATCTAGCCCCCTCTGGGATCTGGCAGGGCTGGAACATGATTGCACGAGGTGATTATGGAACGTGGGTGCGTGGGGAAAGTGAAATGCCCTTAGAGTCATGATAGTTCGTACCATGGAACTGCGCTAGAGCTATGCACGGCGCTGGATTCTCCCAGGTCCACTCGACTCTATGTCCTTAGGTGCGCTCAAATTCATGCTCACAGGTGCACTCGTCACCAAACTCCCAAGTTCACACGACTCCATGCTCTCAAGTACACTTGACTCCGTGCTCCCGGGGTGGTTGACTCCAGCCCGCTTCAAAACAAAATTAGCCGTCGCTCGAGAACAGCTTAGCGGATTCATGATCTGTGAAAACGAGCATCTAGAGCGCATCGAATAGATCATTTGACGTCAAAAAGCGCCTTAATCAGATCGCAACTGATGGAGTTGACGTGAGGTAGTGTATAGTTATTCCAGAGAAATTCCATCAATTCTACCACCCACCCATGCCAACTCTATGAATATACTTCCGATTGAGACATTTGTTGATGTCAAATGATCTATTCGATGGGCTCTAAATGGTCGGGCTCTCAGATGGTGAATCTGCCCAACCGTTCTTGAGCGCTGGCCAATTTTGTGTTTTTGGAGCCGGCTGGAGCCAATCGACCCGGGAGCATGCAGTTAAACGCACCTGAGAGCACAGCCTAGCGGAGTGGCGGGTAGAGAATGCATGGGTGGTGGCCGAAATCATGACGTCTGTCGATCTTAGTCTATTAGCGTGAACCAGTGTTCCTAAGCGGCTCGGCCGTACTTGTACTTACCTGGGTACTTAAGTATGTACCTACTATCATAAGCATCCAACAATAGCAGCTAACCTGCGCTCAAAATCCAGCCGCTTCTTTTAGCCTCCGGCAAGCAGCTTGTGAGCAATGAGAAAATCTGGGGACGAGAGCACAGCTGTCCACGGTTTACTGAATGAATCATTGCGATATTACGAAGGTATTAGGAAACCAAAGACATACTCAAGTGATAGCTGTTACAGATGTACTAGGGTACAAGGGTATATGGGGCGCGGTGACACAGGGCAAAGAGCGCCCGACTTTTTTCCCCCATACAACGAGAAATGCCAAGATCCTCATCATTCACTACACAGCAATTATTTTACT
>Ga0307515_10002986_pt1 | contig 35929 bp, 41 predicted proteins | sample 17_EM_MG_FD_194513 | JGI IMG/M metagenome (GOLD analysis project Ga0307515, IMG submission 194513) | Populus trichocarpa ectomycorrhiza microbial communities from riparian zone in the Pacific Northwest, United States - 17_EM | ecosystem: Host-associated > Plants > Roots > Unclassified | place... | reverse complement strand
TGACTAATGCCGACCCTCAGCTTTTTGGCATCAGGTATCCCCCTCGTTATGGCACTTTGTTCCCTACTTTCTATATAATGATCTGTACTACTAGATTCAAACGCGTTCATGATACGCTTTTCTAGAGCGGTTTCCTACCCCGTTCCATAGATGTGATCGCCTCCGTAGTTGCAGGAGAGAGACGATCCGACTCTGCTGGGTCGGTTTCAATCTTCGAAACGTTCCTTCCACAAAAAGCTTGCCTGCACTAACAGTACATACGGGAGTTTTGACTTCCGGGATGTGCGGTTTGAACTGGCGCCATGTGAAAGCCGAGGGAAATTGATGAGGTCTCAGTACGGGATCTGTTGGAGAAAAACACAAGGTTCCACCAGTGAGTATTGAATATTGAGCATTGGGCGTTGGGTGGTGGGCGGCGCGTTCCTCGCGAGTTCGTCATTCTGAGCAGCGCCATAATTTCCCGGCGCGAGGGCCCTCAGGACTGTTTCATTCGTGGTTTGAGCACCAACTCCATTGAATGTGTTGATATACATCGAACTGAAACAGCTCGTTCTCTGCGTCACTAGTAAGGGGATTTGATTTTGAGAGTACGATGGAGATGGCGGTAGCGAGGGCACCGAGGGACGGCATCAATGCTGGCCACTCACAGACGTGCATCACCAAAACACGATCGAGAACAACTTTGTCCAAGTTGGCTCAACGGTTCAGGTGTGTGCAACCGGACCATGCGCGTCTAGCTATAAGACACACTGATGCAACGCGCTGAGGCCCTTCCCCATATCTGTACCGCTCTCCCAACCCCTCTCGACAGCTCGTGGCAAAAGAATACCAGCGGCTCTGGAAAGACGTCACCAGCGCAAACGACGAGGGCGAAGCGGTTCGAACCTTGGCTGGGATCATGCTGGATAAGGAGGGAAGGGCCTTTATCTCAAATTTAGAACGCGTCGACGCCGAGCTATGTCTCGAGATTTTGGACCGTGTAAGTCGCGACCTGTATCCGTTTCCTTCCTTCGCCGTCTCAGATGGTTTCTTTAGGGCCTCGCAGTGCACATCCTCAGAACCACAGAGAAATAGCTTTTCTCTGTCGCGTTGAGGAGGCTTGCTGAGGTCCATGGGTGACTGCCAATCTCAGACGAGATACTCCCCTCCAGTGGATTTTCGGATGTCAGGACCGGAAGGTACGAGGGGCGCCCCGTCGCGGTGAGGACCATGAGAGTTGGAAAACAGGATGACTTCCGGAAGATAAGAAAGGTGAGCGCCGACAATATTTCTCGGCTGCTTTGAATACAGTTCTGAACATCCTTCCACAGAAAATTTGCAAAGAAGTTATGCTCCGGAATGTGCTGTCCCATCCGAACATCTCGAAACTCGCCGGAGTTCATGGGGACATGGATAAAGGTCGATTCATCACTATTTCAGAATGGATGGCGCACGGAAACATCATGCAATGCGTTTGGAATAATCATGTGAACAGACTGGAACCGGTATGTGGCTTCACTGCTCCCGCCACTCCCTCCACTGAAACCCGACAAACAGTTGCATGGGGCAGCCCAGGGTCTGAGCTACCTCCATGACTGCGCCGGCCTCACACATGGGGACCTCGAAGGGGTCAATTCCTCCCGTCTCGTGACAGATTCCCTTTTCCTTTTTTGACGCGAACATCTTCATGTCCAATGATGACCCACCACGCGCCTGTCTCGTGGACTTTGGCCCTATGATGATGGTCTTCGACCCTGGCCAGCCAATTTGTCGCAGCACGCAATTAGAGGGTGTCATGGTGATGTTCATATCCCCGGAACTTTTGGTGCCTTCGAAGTTTGGTGTTACCGAATTGATACCCACTTCGGAGGCAGACATCTACGCATTTGGATTGTTCATCCAGTCATCCGCCATGTATGTGACCATGATCGTGGGTACACCGTTTACTTATACTTTCCAGGTACTCGCGAGTAAACTCCTATTCTCTGGTCCCGGGATAGCGGAAATAGTTTTGAACGTGGTTCAGGGAGTGCGCCCAGCTGAACAAGAAAACGCTTTAGCCATCGGGCTTTCTGATCCACTACGGGATTTCGTTCAATGTTACTGGGATGGCGAGATGAAGTTGTGACCAAAGGTTGCGGAGATTGTATCACAGCTCGAAAGAGCGGCAGCAGGCTGGGGCGGGGTCTTGCCACCTTGCACCCAGGTTGAGTGTATCGTTTCCGCCTCTTCGGACACAGTTTCGGACTCTATGGTATGTTCTGGGTTTGATTCTCGTTTGATTTTTTCCATTGAACTACGGCACAGGTGGAATGTTTAATTGAAGGGCGTTTTGGGCCACCATCCCACGCGTCTACTGTTATTCAGATTCTCCCCGTAGGCTAACATCCTCATGACAAACGAAGAACTCCACACGACGTGCTTGATTCACAAAACCCGATGTCATCAAGTTTCACGCTCGAAGACAGAACGTTGACGTTCATGGCCCCGGAATTACTCATACCTTCTAGGCACAATCTCAAAAGCTCGATTCCCACCAAGGAGAGAGATAGCTATGCCTTTGGGCTGGTCATACTTCGGGTAGGCCCGTCGTTCCGTCGGAATTCAGCTGTTTTTTAAACAATTTTCCAGGTCCTGACAGAGGAGCAACCGTTTAGTGGGATCAAAATCACCGAACTTGCAGTTAAGGTCTCGTCCAGCTTTCGCCCGGCTAAACTTGGGAATGCAGCGACGGTCGGGATTTCTGAATCCCTGTGGAACCTCATCCAGAGGTATTGGGACGGCGACAAAACGCGGAGACCGCGGATCAAGGAGGTCGCGAGGGGAGTCGCCAGTGCCGCAGATAATTGGCATGTGGTCACCCCACCGAGTGTCACGCCGAGAAGTGAGGTGGGGCCTGTTGAGGAAGAGTCGGAACTACTTGACAGTGAGTTCTTGTTGTCGTTTCTTGTTGTGGCCACTCGGTTTTAGACCTTCTGTGTGCAGGTAAAATATTTGAGCCTGGTGAAGACGTGCAATCCGAAGATGCGCCACCTGAAGACACCACCTGATGACTTGCCGAGTACCGATACTTGGCAGTCCGACAATTGGTCCACCATCATTGTTCGACACCCTGAGGCGGAACCTCATGAAGAGCATGTTGGATCGGTGCCCGAGTACTTGGACCAGGATAACCCCCCGCCTCCCGCTGCCCCCCTCTGCGAAAACCCAATAGAATTAGGCGCTTCCTAGGAAAGTTTTTTCAGCGCAAGGCGAGGTGTTAAGTGGTTATTTCGTTACGTGTAATATGATTCGGAGGTCATTTGCATGTTTCGAAATATTGTGTAGCCAATTTATATTTGGTTCGTCCGGCTGGAGTTGATAGTATAGTTTTGTCCGTGGTGACTGACCCTGCAGGCCTGGAACGCTCGTGGAGGAGACTAACGGGATGACCTTGGTAACAATTACTAGTCGCTACCCAACGCTTGATCTGTCGTTGGTAGATCAATAAATCAGCGCTGGGTGGGGGGTGAAGATGCCAGCGCATGGATGAGACACAGATTCCGTATGAGATGGCACGTCCGTGAGCCGGAGCCCTCCGGAGGGAACTGAAGAGGAGAGCGGAGGAGCCTATAATAGAGTGGAAGCGCCCGTATTTTAAGAAGCAAGGCCAACGGTTGCAGAGACGCGGAAATGGCTCACCGAAGCGGTGAACGGTGGATATGAGTTTATGGGTCAACTCGAGAACTGTTATCATCCAAGAAGGAAGCCACAGTGAGCGAGAAAAAGGCGACGCGGCGTGTGCTCGGGTTGGCTCTGGATCCGGAGATGTTCCCCAATCGTGAATGGCTGGTACCGCTGCAGCACGGATACGTTGGAGTGGCCCGCGTCCACATAAAAGTGCCCAAGGCGGGGGTGTAGTGGGGAAGAAATGACGAACTAAACGTCCAATGGGGCAGAGGAAATAATTCCGTGGCTGTGGCCGTGTTGTTTCAATTTGCCTCACGTAGGTTACGCCGTCATCAAGTCGTGTCGAGATGCAGGGTGCACGAGGCGGCGATCATCGATAGGACGCCGACTCTTTTCGACCTCCCCACCTTCATCGATCTGGCGTTTGTGCTTGGTTCCAACGATGCTCACCTCCGTCACCGGTCAAGACTCTTCTATATCTCGCCACTTACACGCCACGAAACGAGTTTTGCAAGATATGATTCTTAACGCAGAGTACGTTTTGAATGATAAAGTACGCCACGCAGGATCACTGAAATCGGGATTTTCAGCGTCGTAAATACCACCGCCGACAAGGCTGAGGTTGGACTATCTGGCGAAATCGTCTCCTGGATGGTGGCTAACCCGTATCGTATTTCAGGTCGATGATCTCGAGAGGGATGCTGTAGAGATCCTCCGGCTCATCAAATCCCTGAGGAACAGGTTTACGCCAGTCAACCGTATTCCTCCTGAAGTCCTCACTTTCATCCCCGACTTTCTGGATACGCGCTCCCGCGATCGCAACGTGATCGCATTAAGCCATGTTTGCCGGGCTTGGAGGGAGATGTTCATATCGCGTTCCTCCTTGTGGTCCAATCTTGACTGTGTGGATGCGGACAAAACCCGTGTCTACCTCCAGCGCTCAGGGACCTCCCCGATCAACTTGCGATTGCGTGGGGGTCTCAGCCGGTCTTCCCTCCATACCTTCCTTGAGATAATTCCCCGGGCCATTGGTCAACTCAAGTCCCTGACCATTGTCCCAGATCTACGATCCATCGTAGCTCATTTCATTATACCTTATTTATCTCACCCCGCACCCCTTCTCGAAAAATTGGACGTGGATGGGCGCCACAGCAATTCACAGAATTACCCGGTACTCGCATCTACGATCTTCAATGGAGACCTCTCTTCGTTACGTGAGCTTCGCCTGCAGTGCGTTCGCACTGAATTACCTTGGAGGAACATGAAAAGCCTCACGTCGTTCATGCTGGACTCCACTTCAGTGGGAAATTTCGGACAACTCCTCGACTTCTTTGAAACCGCTCCTCACCTCCGCGAAATTGGCCTCTTTTTTACAACCCTGATTTCCGGTGGTGAAAGCGGACGATTGGTCCCACTGGATCACTTGGAGAAGATGAAAACCATCGGCTGCGGACCTACTTCCATCTTGCTCGACCACCTGGTGGTCCCGGTTGGCGCGAAGTTGGTATTGTGGCCGGATACAGCTAACTTCATACTCGAGGACCACATCCCCAGGTCCCTTGATAACCTCAAAAATCTCTCCAGTATCGCCGAAATCGACTTACACCTTGACGGATTTCAAGCAAGATTCCTACGACTCAGTGGACCGGATGGGCGGCTCTGTATGATTTTCACGGAAAATAACATCTCCCCCAGCCTGGTGATCAAATCCCTGCCCCGATTCGACACCTCGAAGACCAAACGGCTCAGAGTTGAGAGCGACAGTCGTCCTCTGTCCAGAAAGCTTTCTTACCGTGCACTCCTCCCTATGAAGAGTCTACGCACCCTCGTGCTGTCTCGATGCACCGGTCTATCACGCGCCTTCATCGACGTCCTGAACCCCAACACAAGTCTGTCGAAGGAGGTAGTCTGCCCCTCATTGGAGGAATTGGTTTTTGTTCTCGGTCTCTGGGGTAACGAGGAGGAGTTTGATATACAGGCTGTGATAGAGATGGCGGCAGCGAGGGCTTCGAGAGGGGTGAAACTAGGGACTTTTAGGGACCATGCCGAACTCGACCTTGTGGATGTGTTGGAGCTCAGGAAACACGTATTGCACGTGGAATTCGGTTCTAAGCTCGATCCGCACGAGGATGGAAGCGATTGTAGCGATTGGGAAGACTGAGGGGCAGAGGATCTTGGTGGTGGTTCTCTGGTGAGTGGGTTTGCGTTTGTAACTTGGACGTTGACTAATGCCAACCCTCAACTTTTCTGCATCAGGTATCTGCCTCGTTATATCACTTTGTTTCCTGCTCTCTATGTAATGTTCTGTGCTATTCAAATGCGTGGATGATATGCTCGCCTGGAGCGGTTTCTTGCTCCGTCCCACAGGTATGATTGCCTTCATGGGCAGGATCAACGCCACGATCGTACGATCGTCTCGTCTATTAGCAATTCTACAAGTTCAAAATCCTTCGGAATTCGTTGTCGCATCCGAACGTCCTCAAGTTGGTGGGCATTGCATGTAATATGGAGTGGTGTCAATTTTCCACGGTGTCTGAGTGGGTGGTACACGGGTATACCAAGAAAAACGCCACGAACAGGCTAGAGCTCGTAGGTGTCTCGGGTTTTCAATAATCCCCTCTTAACCCCAGTAATAGTTGCATGGTGTGGTGGAAGGGCTGAAGTACCTTCACGAGGCCGACCTCACCCATGGAGACCTCAAGGGGTTCGTGTCCGGCAGCCACTCGACGCGCCTACCATAGCCTGGTGTCGTCGGAGGCGGCGCGTCGACGTTCATGGCCCCAGGATTACTCTCACCTTCCAGGTACGACCTCAAAAACTCGGTTCCCACAAAACTTGAGGGAGATATCTGCTCCTTCGGATCGGTCGTACTTCAGGTAGCCGCACCGTGCCGTCGCAATGACATCAGGGAATAATCCGGCCACTTCCAAAATGTCGAAAGTTCCGGTAAGCGACGGGAGGTGCACAGAAGTGCACCCCTGGAAGTCAAGTGCCCACTTCACGGAAGTGAAATGGCCATAAACGCCCTTTTTGGCAGGGGAAATCGGTGAGAAAAAACGAGCACTCATAAGTGGCTGGGAGTTTTGCTGATGGGTGGAGGTGGTTGTCTTTTAAGAAGCAAGAGCAGTTGCAGAGACACGGAATGACGGCTCGCCAGAGCGTTTAGCAGTGGACACGAGTTTATCAGCCGACTCGAGGACTGTTATCGTCCGAGAAGAAAGCCACAGCGAGAAAAAGGTGATGCGTTGTGTGCTCGGGTTGGTTCTGGATCCAGAGACGTTCGATAATTGCGAACGACACTGGTGACTACCGGTGAAATGACAGGTACCGCTGCAGCACGGATGCGTTGGAACGACCCGCGTCCACCTAAGCGCACCCAAGGCGGGATGTAACAGGGAAGGGGCGACGAAAAACGTCCAAAGGAGCAGAGGAAGCGATATCCGTTGGTGTGGCCTTCAGTTGTTTGCCTCGTAAAGGCTACACCGTAATCAAGCCGGCGGGGCTCATGCAAACTATAGCACGTGTTTAGGTTGTAATCCAGCCTCCAGCTCAGAGGCGGGGAGGGTACAGGCCCGGGGAGGAGGATAAGGGTGCGCGTGCACGCGGTTCGTCGATGATCGATATCGGATAAGACCCCGATTTTAGACCTCCCCACCTTCATCGACCTGGTGCTTGTGCTTGGTTCCAACGATGCTCACCTCCGTCACCGGTCAAGACTCTTCTATATCTCGCCACTTAAACGCCACGAAACGAGTTCTGCAAGATATGATTCTCAACGCAGAGTACGTTTGGAATGATAAAGTACGCCACGCTGGGCCACTGAAATCGGGTTTTTCAGTATCGCGAATACCACCGCCGACAAGGCTGAGGTTGGATCATTTGACGGAATCGGCTTCTGGACAGTGGCTAACCCGTATCGTGTTTTAGGTCGATGATCTCGAGAGGGACGCTGTAGAGATCCTCCGGCTCATCAAATCCCTGAGGAACAGGTTTACGCCAGTCAACCGTATTCCTCCCGAAGTCCTCACTCTCATCCCTGACTTTCTGGATCACGAGTCTCTGGATGACGAACCCTGGGATCGCGATGTAATCACATTAACCCACGTTTGCCGGGCCTGGAGGGAAATGTTCGTATCGCGATCCTCCCTGTGGTCTAATCTCAACTGCGTGGATGCGGACAAAACCCGCGTCTACCTCGAGCGCTCAGGGACCTCTCCAATCAACTTGCAATTGCACTGTGGGGGTTTCGGCAAATCTTCCGTTGATACCTTCGTTCAAATCATTCCCCAGGCCATTGCCCGACTCAAGTCCCTGTCTGTCTCTACTGATCCGGGATATCTAGAAGGCACCATGTCTCATTTGTCTCATCCCGCACCCCTTCTCGAAACATTGGACATAGATAGCGGGTGTTGTAACGGGCCACAGTACAGCCCCGTACTCGCACCTACGATCTTCAATGGAAACCTCTCTTCGTTGCGCGAGCTTCACCTGTACTCCATTCGCACTGGATTATCTTGGAGGAACATGGCAAACCTCACGTCATTCACGCTGCATTCCAGTTCAGTGACCAATTTCGGACAACTCCTCGACTTCTTTGAAAGCGCTCCTCACCTCCGCAACGTTCACTTCCACCTTACAACCCTGATCTCCGGTGGTGAAAATGGTCGATTAGTTTCACTGGATCGTTTGAGGAGGATGAGAGTTGTCTACTGCGGACCTACTACTTCCATCTTGTTCGACCACCTGGTGATCCCGGTCGGTGCGAAGTTGGTAACGCAGCCGGATATGGGCACCTTCACAATCGAGGACCACATCCCCGGATCCCTTGATAACTTCAAAAATCTCTCCAGCATCACCGAAATCCACTTATTCCTTGACATATATCTACTGCTGCTCATACGACTTCGTGGACCGTACGGGGAACTCCGCATGCTTGGTGCTGAGATCGACAACTCCCCCAGCCTGGTGTTCGAATCTTTGGCCCGATTTGACACCTCGAAGACCGAACGGCTAAGAATTGACAGCACCAATGAACCTCTATCCAGAGACCTTCCTTACCGCATACTTCTCCCTATGGAAAACCTACGCACCCTCGTGCTGTCTCGATGCACCGGCCTACCACGTGCCTTCATGGACGCCCTGAACCCTAACACGAGTCTGTCGAAGGAAGTAGTCTGCCCCTCGCTGGAGGAACTGGTTTTCGTTTGCCGTCCCCGGGAGAATCCCGTTGATGATGGCGAGGAGGAGTTTGATATGCGGGCTGTGATAGAGATGGCGGCAGCGAGGGCTTCGAGAGGGGTGAAAATCGGGACTGTTAAGGACCAGGCCAAGCTTGACCTGGTGGACGTGTTGGAGCTCAGGAAACACGTGTCATACGTGGAACACGGTCCTGGGGTTGATGTTGGTACGTTCGAATATGAAAGCGACGGTAGCGACGTGGAATCGGACTGAGGAGTGGAGGGTTTTGGTGGTGGCTCTCTGGCGAGCGGATCTGCATTTGCACCTCGGACGTTGGCTGGTGTCAACCCTCGATCTTTCGGCATTAGGTATCCGCCTCGTCGTATCACTTTGTTTCATACTCTGTGTAATGTTCTGTACTATTCAAACATGTGCATCATACGCTCGTCGGAGCGGTTTCTTGCTCTGTCCCACAGACGTGATCGCCTCCGTAGTTGCGGGAAAAAACGATCCGATGCTGGGTCGGTTTCAACCTTCGAAACATTCCTTCCACAAAAAGGCTTGCCAGCACTAACAATACATATGAGAGTTTTGACTTCCAAGACGCGTGGTTTGAGCTGGCTCCGTGCGAAAGCTGAGGAGCATTGATGGGGTCTCCGTACGGAATTGGTTGGGAGGGCAACACAGGGTCCCACCAGTGGGTATTGAGCGTTGGGCGGTGGGCGGCGCATTCCTTGCGGGTTCGTCATTGCATCACCATAATTTCCCGGCGCGAGGGCCCTGACCGTTTCATCCGCGATTTGAGCGCCGACCCGGTTGAATGTGCTGACATGCATCGAACTGAAACAACTCGTTCTCCGCGTCACTGGGGAGGGGGATTTGATTTCGAGAATGTGATGGAGATGGCGGAACTATAGCGGGAGCGCCGAGGGACGGTATCAATGCTGGCCATTCATGGACGTGCATCACCAAAACGCGATCGAGAACAACTTTGTCCAGGTTGGTCCAGGTATTGTCCAGGTGTGTGCAACCAGACTATGCGCGTCCAGCTACAAGACACACCGATGCAACGTCCTGAAATCCTTCCCCATATCCGTATCGCTCTTCCAACCCCTCTCGACAACTCATGGCCAAAGACTATCAGTGGCTCCGGAAAGACGCCACCAACACAAACGACGAAGGCGAAGCAGTTCGAATCTTGGCTGGGATCGTGCTGGATAAGGAGAGAATGGCCTTTGTCTCAAATTTGGAACGCGTCGACGCCGAGCTACGTACCGAGATTTTGGACCACGTAAATCGTGAATGTGGATCTAGAACAGTACCAGCTCGCGATGATGTCCGAATGGATGGTCCGCGACAACATCAATGAATATGTGGAGAAGTGTGAAGGGGTCAATCGTGTCCAACTCGTGAGTGATGATATCGTATCCCATAGCGACCATTATAATTTGTTAACTAGTTAGCCGACGCTGCGAATGGGTTGGAGTACATGCACGGCCTCCAGATGGTACACTAAGACTTGAAAGGGGTATTATTCTATTAAAGACCTAACGCACAAGTACTCATAACGACAGCCAGGCAAATACCCTCATCAACGGGAGGCCACAGTGGCTGTCTCGCCGATTTCGGTCTCTCAACGATCGCTGGCGTAGATAATCACCCTGCAGCTTCAAAGGAGTCTTTAATGTCGTTCACCGACGGTTGTGGGACTACCCGGTTGATGAGTCTAGGATTGCTCGATCCGGAACGGTTCGGAATTTCCGATGGCCGACCAACAAAGCGGTCCGACTGTTACGCTCTCGGGATGGTTGTGTACGAGGTGCGTAAAGATGCGATATTCCCCACCTCCGCAGTGGTCTGACTGAGTACCACCAAGTTCTTTATGGAAAGTCCCCTACTGTACGAATCGGAGTCCATGGAGAATCTCAGATTCACCAACCAGTTGTGGGAACTCGTCCAGCGGTACTGGTCTGCTAACACCAGTGCACGACCAGACGTAAGAAGCATTTTATCTCACCTGAACCATGCCGCATGGTCATGACTCAGAAAGGAGGTAAATGGCATAGTTGAAAACTTTCGAGCAATATATCGTGACTAGCCACTCTGTAATCTGCCATCGTCTACAGCATTTTGACTGGGTTCATTCGAAGGAGACCCGGTGCCAGGTCATCGAGTTCTAGCCGCGAGCTGAGAACCCCGAAATAGACCCGCTCTCCGTCGGTAGAATTGGAACGTTACATGGCATATATAATACAGCAGATATTGGGAAGCGGTGTGCTTTCATGAGAAAAGTGCTTTAGGATGAAGGGAAAGAAGAACGAGACTGGTGGTCCTCACTGTTTCAGCTATCTGCATCCGTCAGCGGCAACGGTCTTGTGTCCCAAGCTTGAGCGGCACTCTCCAGACAATCCACTATTTCCTTTGCCTCTGGTCGTTCATCCCGATTTCTCTGCCAACAACACTCGGCCATACTCCACAGTTCGTCCGTGAAGCCAAGGCTCCCCGCCGCTTCTGGTTTCCCAGGTAGACGACGCTCCATAATGATCGCGTATATCGCCGCCGCTCCCCTGCTGATCTCCCAGTAAGGGACCTTTCCACAAAGAACCTGGTGATACACAAGTCATACCTCCGAGGAGGTGGGAAGTATCACATCTTCACGTACCTCATATACAACCATTCCGAGAGCGTAACAATCTGATCGCTTCGTCGGTCGGCCATCGGGATCTTCCAGTAACTCTGGACTCATCCACCGATAAGTCCCACCACCAGAGGCGGATACGCAAGATATCTCTGAATGCATGGTGCTAAAAGAGGCATTATCTGCGATATCATCTTCCACACCGGCCATTGTTGAGAGACTAAAGTCAATGAGGCAGGCACGGAAACTGTTGTTGATGAGGATATTTGTCTGGTCATCGGTATGAGTGCTTGTGCATCTGGTCGTCTATAGAATTGTACCCCTTTCAAACCTCCATGCGCCACATGAAGATTGTGCATGTACTCCAACCCATTCGCGACACCGGCCAGCTGGACGAATCAGTCAAGTCAGCCACCACAGAATATAACACAACTACTTACAAGCTGGACACGATTCACTCCCTTATGCTCCCTGATATACCGATTGATGTCCCCGTGGCCCATCCACTCAGAGACCATGGTAAGTTGACGATGCTCAAAATTCGCTCCCAGTAATGGTATAATGTTCGGGTGTCGTAGGTGTCTCCAAAGAACAACTTCCAGACAGAATCGCTATAAACCCTGCATTATGAGCAAACATCACTCCGAAACACAAACACCGAGGCACTCACACCGGAAATCGCTTCGAAATTAGAGCTAGAATGGATGCGAAAGGACTTGATGGCCACTGGACGGCCCCTGTATTCGGCGCGAAACGTGTCTGCGAAATCCCCGTGATATATCGGTAAGCTTGAGGTCATGTCAACTACGGTGATGTGCATGGATTCTGGGATTGTTTTTTGTTGAGCGCACATCCGGCATAACACCCGGAGGCATCTGCTCGATTCTTCACCAGATATGACGCCATTCGATAACACCTGGATAACGTGTCAAACGGGGACCGAATGAAAATACAAGGGCCTACCTTGTCAAACCGATTGATGACCTTCTGACCCAGGAGGTCATCTGAGACGGAGTGCAGCATCCGCTTCCCAAAAGAACCAAGGAACCCTTTCCTTTTTTCCAGTCCACCTGAAATTTCACTATCCTTTGTTTCGGGGATAACTTGTATCGACTTATGCCAAGAGAGATGAAGCAGAAAGTCGGCGTAGGCTTCCCAAACGTCCTCTGACCCCTCATCAATCGCTGCAAAGGTCTCGAGAAGGTGCTCCACGTTGGGATTCTCCCCGAGAATCCATTTCGTCTCCTCGAACCCGGGCGTGCCTGGCTGGAGCTCCTCGTCCACGATATGCAGCCTTGAAAAATATCGCTCCTTCACCTCCCATAAGAGTGAAGGTGGACCGAGGTCCGCCGGACGAAGGTACTCCCTCAGGGGGGCGAGCATGGTGACAAACCCTTTGTAGCGGTATGTCAAAGAGAGCATACAGAAAGCGTCAACAATGTTTTCCCGATCCAAGGTGTCGGGGAATAACCAGTCGATTTTGTTCTCGTCAATGCCCTGGGGAAAGAATGCAACCACTCCGAGGACCTCACGGGCTTGTGGGCCGAGTTCCTTGAAAGTAGGAGAATCAAGGGACACTTCGATGGTGGCGGTAAGATTCTGGTTCCTATGAGTCGTCTGCAAAACTTTGACCCTTTGCTTCTCCCATTCGTCCAATATCCGTCGGTAACCCCACAGCTTCTGCGACGCGACCGTGGCGAGGATCGTAATCGAGAGGGCGTGAAAATCGAGCCGCTCCAACAAACGCTCAACAAGCTTTGAACGCTCGCCTTCCGGGTATATGCGGTAGAATATTTCTTGGGCAGCGTCCTTGGAGAGAGTAGGGACATCTATGCGCTTGCAATGCGGAGGGATCGTGGAGAGGCGGGAGGTGATGATGAGGCACAGATTGGGGGATCGGCTCAATTCCTCCACGACCGCGTAAATGGCATGCGCGTCCTGTGCATGTGAATCAAGGATGGTCTCGGCATTATCGAGGACGATAATCATCGGTTGTGCCACAATGAACGATCGTAGGGGGGCCAAGCTCGTGACGTTCTTGATCCCAGCCCCGATGACTGTGGAGAGCCGGTCGAGAAAGCTGACGATCGAGGTCGGAAATTCGTCACAACGAATGAACCTCCGCTGGTCTGAATACTTCTGGACGATGCGCTCGTGGTGGAGGACGGTTAACGCTATGGCAGTCTTTCCCGTTCCCCCAGCCGCGATGAGAGCGCTAGGTGCAAGCTTTTCAGCGCGGCACACAAGTTCCTCAATCAAAGCATCCCGTCCGACGCACACTCGTGGTGGTGGTGGTGGAAGTTCTCCTGGCTCGCTGCGTTAAGATTGTTCGTCAGTCATCGGGCCTAAGGGCGGCCGGAGTCACTAACGGTGCTTGAGCCTGAGGAGTAACCATCTCCCTCAAGCCCTCACGTATTTCCGTGACCGCGTTGTGGATGTTGAGCGCCAATTCGGCCTAGCGGGAACTTAGTCTAGGGTGGAGACTGGGAGGGATACAACGGACGTTAAACAAATCCAGGACTCTGCTAAGATCCAATCTCCAGGCGTTTAATGTCTGGACGTCGATCTTCGCGTGAAATAGCTTCAGAAATTTCCAGCGTTCGCGCTTCTTGAGAATAGCGTTCTGGATCTCCGTAACGGTCCTGGTATTGTGGAGGTTATGTAGGAAGATGTGAGAAACCATGTCTCACTCACGTCGTTAATTGAACGATCGCTTTGGAGACGGATTGATTGAGGTCTTCCAAACGCTTGCCATTCATCCCGCGACTGAGCGCGATACATACTTCCGCACAGGCGATCCCGAGTTTGATGTATTCCTCTTCGTTAAGCCTTGAATCCTGTACATACTTGAGCGCGGTGAGGGGCGATTGTAAAGGACTAGAGCGTACCCGGATCATCGTAAGGATAATGCTGACGGAACCGAAGGCTGCCTTCGCTGGCGCGATGTTGATGAGCTCCTTTGCGAGATTGAACCCTTCGATGGCAGTGTTCAAGGAAGAGGTCAAGTGGTCCTGGTCATTGGACCTCTGAGGTTTGGAGCTCCCCCGCATCGACATGGGGATTGGCTGGGCGTTGGCGATAGTTGGGTGCTGAGATGCAGCTGGGCACACGCGCTGTCAACGTGTCCGGGACTGTGATCGATAACGGACTCGATTCGGTCGGGCTCGAAGCGCTTGTAGACCTAGCGGGGGTGGTCCCGGAAATACCGAATTTTTTTCAGCCTGGTATTCACGCTACGCCAAGGCTCGCGCTGTAGGTGTGGTGAACCGAGGTCCTCAAGGTTCGACACTCGGTCCAACCAGCGAGCTCATTCAAATTGCGGCCCGCCTCCTGTCAACGGAGGTCGGAGGGTGACCAGAATCCTGGGACCGAGTCGAGTGGATAGGGCGCTCTCTAGACTCCGGTTTGGTTCGGTCTGTGACAGTGGATTTGTCGCGAATGATATGTTGACAGCTTGAACGAGCGCCACCGCTTCTGTCTTGTGTCGCAACAACAGAGTCTGAAACTCGAGTCCGTCGGGGCACCGGTATCCCAAACAAGTCGTTGCTCGCCAGTGCCGCTGGTCACTCCTCCCACTGGTCCCTCAGTAAGTTTTACAACACGCGCAAAGGTGCTACAATCCGAAGTCGCCAGTGAACGGGAGGGGTGTCACATCGTGTTGTGGCTAGGGTTGGGTTGACTCAAGACTAGTGAACCGGTGGGCACCACCGCAGCGCGGATACATGATTGGAACGGCCCGCGAGAATCTCATTCTTGCCGATGTCGGTGGCAGATTCGACGTAACTCACCTGGGCCAAGCCCTCCATCCAACCACACATCTTTACCTAAGTGTGCCCAAGGCGAGATGAGCCCTCGTGTAACCGGGAGAAAGCTATACGTTCAACGGCCCGCGTAGCGTATGTACTAGGCTACGCCGGAGTCGATTCATATCTTTGGCCTTATGTCGTCTGACGTGACTTTGATTAAAAACTTTTGTAAAATTCGGAAGGGCACGATATCCGAACTGGGCCTATTTTCGACCTCCCTCACCTTCATCGATCTGGCTTTTGTCCTTCCAACTGTAATCTCGGGATTACAACGGATCCGACGGAACGATCGCATCTTTGGGCCTCGCCCTCGAGGCCTATCAACCATATCGATTCAACCGCAGTATTCTAGTATATAAAAGACACGGACGACTCGTAGCTACTTATTCTCTCTTTTCCGAATCCCACGACGTTGTCCTATCGCTTGTCGTCTGCTCTCGACTTCGTCTCCGAGTGTTGCTGCCGCGAGGCAGCTTCCACCAACGATGTTTACCTCTATCACCGGTCAAGACTCTTCCGTATCTCAGCACTTACAAGCCACGAAGGAGGTTTTGCAAGACGTGATTCTTAACGCAGAGTACGTTTTGAATGATAAAGTACGCCACGCCAGATCACTGAAATCGGGTTTTTCAGTATCGCGAATACCACAGCCGACAAGGCTGAGGTTGGACCATTTAACGAAATCGTCTTCTGGATGGTAGCTAACCTGTATCGCACTCCAGGTCGATGATCTCGAGAGGGACGCTCTAGAGATCCTCCGCCTGATCCGATCCCTGAGGAACAGGCTTGCACCAATCAGCCGTATTCCTCCCGAAGTCCTCACTCTCATCCCTGACTTTCTGGATGATGGCTTTCCGGATGAGGACCCCCGGGATCGCGATGTGATCACATTGACCCACGTTTGCCGGGCTTGGAGGGAGATGTTCATATCGCGATCCTCCTTGTGGTCCCATCTTGACTGTGTGCACACAGAAAAAACCCAGGCCTACTTCGAGCGCTCGGGATCCTCCCCGATCAACCTACGGTTGCGGGGGGGTGCCGGCCAATCTTCCCTTGATACCTTCCTTCAGATTATTCCTCAGGCCATTGGTCGACTCAAGTACCTATTCATCCGCGCAGAGCCGGAAGTTCTACAAGCCGTCATGACCCATTTATCTCACCCCGCACCCCTTCTTGAAACATTGGACCTAGATTGCGTGTACCACGAGGAACTAGAGGTTACATCCACGATCTTCGACGGGGACCTCTCTTCGTTGCGCGAGCTTCGCCTGCAATACGTTCACACTGAATTACCCTGGAGGAACATGGTAAACCTCACGTCGTTCACGCTGAGTAACAGTCCAGTGGGTGATTTCGGAAAACTCCTCGACTTCTTGGAAAGCGCTCCGCGCCTCCGCAACATTGATCTCCTTTATACAACCCTGGTCTCTTACGGTGGAAATAAACGATCGGTCTCACTGAACCACTTGGAGAGGTTGGGAATTGCCGTCTGCGGACCTACTTCTACCTTCCTCGACCACCTGGTGATCCCGGCTGGTGCAAATTTGGTGATCCAGATGGGCCTAGGCACCTTCACAATCGAGGACCACATCCCCAGATCCCTTGATAACCTCAAAAATCTCTCCAGCATCACGGATATCGGCTTACACCTTGACTTATTTCTATCACCATTCATACGATTTAGTGGACCGGACGGGGAACTCTATATTGTGATTCCGTATATTGACCCCTCCCTGGTGTTCGAATCCTTGGGCCGATTCGACACTTCGAAGACCGAATGGCTAAGAATCAACAGCCACAGTCTATCCATGGACCCTCCTTACCGCGCACTTCTCGCTATGAAAAACCTACGCATTCTTGCGTTGTCTCGATGCGCCGGCCTATCATGCACCTTCATGGACATCCTGAACCCCAACACAAGTCCGTCGAAGGAGGTAGTCTGCCCCTCATTGGAGGAACTAATTTTCGCTCACCGTCCCCGGGGGAGTTTCGACGGTGATGGCGAGGAGTTTGATATGCAGGCTGTGATAGAGATGGCAGCGGCGAGGGCATCGAGAGGGGTGAAACTCGGAACTTTTAAGGACCGGGCCAAGCTTGACCCGGCAGACGTGTTGGAGCTCAGGAAATACGTCTCGCACGTGGAATACGGTCCTGGGGTTGATCTGTATGAGGATGGAAGCGATGGTAACGACTGGGAAGAATAAGGAGCGGAGGTTCTTGGTGGAGGTTCTCTGGTGAATGGATTTGCGTTTGTAACTCGGACGTTGACTAATGCCAACTCTCAATTTTTCGGCATCAGGTATCCGCCTCGTTACATCCCTTTGTTTCCTACTTTATATGTGCTATTCAAACGTGATACACTCGTCTGGAACGGTTTCTTGTTCGGTCCCGCAGATGCGATCGCCTCCATGGTTGCGGGGAAAACGATCCAACACTGGGTTTGTTTCAACCCCCAAAACATTCCTTCCACAAAAGTCTTGGTAACATACGAGAGTTCTGGCCTCCGGGACGCGTGATTTGGGCTGGCTTCACGCGAAAGCTGAGGGGCATTGACGGGGTCTCCGCACGAAATCTATTGGAAGAGTAACACAGGGTTCCATCAGTGAGCGTTGGGCAGTGGGCGGTGGGCGGCGTATTCTTTGCGAGTTCGTCACTCTGAGCAGCGCCTACGTACCACCATAATGTCCCGGCGCGAGGGCCCTGACTGTTTCATCCGCGATTTGAGCCCAGACTTCGTCAAATGTGTTGATTTGTATCAAACTGAAATAACTCGTTCTGCGCGTCACCAGGGAGGGGGATTTGATTTCGGGAGTGCGATGGGGGTGGCGGCAGCGAGAGCGTCGAGAAGGACGGGACTCGAATTTGTTGGGATCAGCTCCATGAGCCGGGCAGAATCCGTGTCGGTGATTATGCTGGAAACCAGCGTTCAGGTCTCGGGCATCGATAGGGTTTTAAGATCTGAGATATCGACGAGGTCAATGTCTTAGTCTACGGTGATGAGGAGGGATGACATCAATGTTGGCCATTTGCATCGCGAAAATTGAACGCGATCGAGAACTTTGTCCAGGTTGGCTCAGGCATATATGTTCGGGTGTGTGCAACCGGACCATGCGCGTCTAGCTATAAGACACACCGATGCAACGTGCTGAGACCCCTCCCCATATCCGCGTCGCTCTCCCAACCCCTCCCGACAACTCATGGCCAAAGATTATCGGCGGCTCTGGAAAGACGTGGCCAGCACAACCGACGAAGGCAGAGCCGTTCGAACCCTGGCTGAGATCTTGCTGGATAAGGAGGGCAGGACCTTTATTTCGAATTTGGACCTCAACGATGCCGAGCTATGTATCAAGATTTTGGGCCGCGTAAGTCGTCCATATCTGCTTCCTTCACCCCGTCTCAGATAGTGACTCCAGGGCCTCGCGGAGCACGACCTCAAAGCCACTGAGAAACATGCTTTCTCCACCGCGTTGAGGAGACACGCTGCAAATCATGGGCGGTTGCCAGATTCAATGATGATAACAGAGGAAATTAAAGTTTCAAACGAGGTACTCGCCTCCGGTGGATTTTCAGACGTCAGAACCGGAATGTACAAGGGGCGTCTCGTTGCGGTGAAGACCATAAGACTTGCAAAGCAGGATGACTCCCGAAGGGTAAGAAAGGTGAGAATCAACGATACTTTCTCGGCTGCTTGGAATACGGTTCTGACCATCCTTCACAGCAATTTTGCAAAGAAGTTGTCCTCTGGAACACATTGTCCCACCCAAACTTATTGGTGTCCACAGGGACATAGATAAAGGGCAATTCAGTTCTGTTTCAGAATGGATGATGCATGGAAACGCCATGGAATTCATCCGGAAGAATTACGTCAACAGACTGGAACTGGTACGTGGCTTCACTGCTCCCGCCACTCCCTTCGCTGAAATGTGACAAACAGTTGCATGGGGCAGCCCAGGGTCTGAGTTACCTCCATGACCGCGCCGGCCTTACACATGGGGACCTCAAAGGAGTCAGTGTCTATTCGGCTCGTGACAGATTCCTTTTTTGACGTTCAACAGGCAAACATCCTTATGTCCAATGAGAGCCCACCACGTGCCTGCCTCGCGGACTTCGGTTTTATGACGATGGTCTTCGACCCTAGCCAGCCGATGTCATGCAGCGCGCAATTAGAGGGTGGCACGCTAATGTTCATGTCCCCAGAACTTCTGGTGCCTTCGAAGTTTGGTTTTACAGAATCGAAACCCACTCCGGAGGCAGACATCTACGCATTTGGATTGGTTATCCACCAGGTATGTGACCACGATCGTGGGCATCCACCGTTTACTTATGTTTTTCAGGTCCTCACGGGTGAACTCCCGTTCCCTCGTCTCGAGGTGGCGGAAATAACTGTGAAGGTGGTTGATGGAGTGCGCCCAACTAAACCAGAGAACGCCTCAACCATCGGGTTTTCTGACTCACTATGGAGTTTCGCTCGACGTTGCTGGGATCACAGGGTGGGATTGCGACCGAGGATCTCAGAAGTCGTGTCGCAACTTGAAAGAGCAGCGACCGACTGGGATAGGGTCATGCCACCTTGCGCCCAGGCCGAGAGCGTCGTTTCCACCTCGCTGGGGCCAGCGTCAGACTCCGCGGCACATGGTAAGCTCCAGATTCTGATCCTCCCTTGATTCTGCCCATTAAACAATGGTACAGGTGGAATCTTTGGACTGTTTCCGAGTTTCGTTCTGGAAACCACCCATACATTATTCTATCCTCCAAGTATAATATCCACTCAATACATTGAACCGCCAACAGCAGAGGCTCTGGAGGTTGTTACCAAACCTCCCAGCGAGCCAGAGCTGGCGTTTAGAATGCGCGACACGGTCGATGAAGATGACCGTAACACTCACAACCCCACGCAACTGCAAAAGGAGCAGCCATGCGATGTCATTCCTGTAGTTCACCCACACCTTGAACAACCATACGAACCTCCCCCGTCCAAGCTTCCCGTGACTCGAAAGAGGGCCGAGCGCTTGAACTCATTCTTGATCTCGATGTTCAAGCCGTCTGGAAAGACACAGACCAGTGTCACTTCGAGGCCTCCATTAACCCAGCCCGGTACGTATGACTACCTGAAGAGCAGCATTGATCACAATCAGTATCTGAGCAGCGATGCAGGTGGGATCTTCCAATCGGCTAATGAACTTGTGCTTTCACCCGACCCTCTGCCGTTAAGCTTGGCGGAAATGATCTCTGAATTGCGGAAATGGCCAGATCAGGACATCATCGATAGAGCCGACGGGGTATGTTCCTCAAAATTTTAACATCTCCACGCCAGGGTAACGCAGATCTCAGATGTTGGACAACACTGCATATGATCGAGATCGGCACAAGCTGCTTAATACCTTGTGCAAGACGTGCAGTCGTCAGAAGATGATACCAAAATCCATGCACATGGTCAACTGCCTAGAGGGGGAGCTTACCGAAGAGTATGGCGGGGGTCAGGGGACAGTATTCAGGGGCGAACACAAGGGCCGTGCAGTCGCTATAAAGATCTCGCATCTCTACCTGACTAGTGACCTTGACAAGTGCTTCAGGGTGAGTATATTAGCCCTGTGCATCATGGAAATTCCCACTGACACAGGAATCGCAGGGATTCATTCGAGAGGCGGTTGCATGGAGGCATCTCCGACATCCGAACATCTTACCGTTGCTGGGTGTAAATGTGGATTTAGAACAGTACCAGCTTGCGATGATATCCGAATGGATGGTTCACGGTAACATCAATGAATATGTGGAGAAGTGTAAGGGGGTCAACCGTGTCCAACTCGTGAGTGATGATACCATATCCCATAACAACCATTGTAATTTGTTAACTAGTTGGCCGACGCCGCGAATGGGTTGGAGTACATGCACGGCCTCCAGATGGTACACGGTGACTTGAAAGGGGTATGGTTCTATCAAAGACCTAGCGTACAGGCACTAATAACTACGACCAGGCAAATATCCTCATCAACATGAGTCACCGCGGTTGTCTCGCCGATTTTGGTCTCTCAACGATCGCTGGTGTAGGAAATCGTGCTGCAGCTTCAAAGGAGTCTCTAATGTCGTTCACCGACGGCGGTGGGACTCTTCGGTGGATGAGTCCAGAATTGCTCGATCCGGAACGATTTGGAATTTCCGATGGCCGACCAACAAAGCAATCCGACTGTTACGCTTTCGGAATGGTCGTATACGAGGTACGTGAAGATGTGATATTTCCCACCTCCGCGGGGGTCTGACTTGCGTACCACCAGGTTCTTTGTGGAAAGTCCCCTTATTGGGAGATCACGAATGAAGCAGCAGTAATGCTTGCGATCCCGAGAGGTGACCGACCTCAGAAACCAGAGGCCACGGAGAACCTCGGATTCACCGACCAGTTGTGGGAACTTGTTGAGCAATGCTGGTCTGCTGGCACCGGTGCACGACCGGATGTAAGAACCGTTTTATCTCACCTGAACCACGCTACATGGTCATGGGGAAGGAGGCAAATGGCGTAGCTGAAGGTTTCCGAGTAATATACCGTGACCAACCACTCTGTAATCTGCCATCGTCTACAGTCCTCCGACTGGGTCTACTCGATGGAGAACCAATCCCGGGTCATTGAGTCCTGGCTACGAGTTGAGAACCCCGAAACCGACCCACTCCATCGGTAGAATGGGACTCACTGTCTCAGCTGTCTGCGTCCGCCAACGGCAACGGTCTTGTGTTCCAAACGTAAGCAACACTCTCCAGGCAATCTACTATTTCCTTCGCGTCTGGTCGTTCATCCCGACTTTCCCGCCAACGTAAGGAGATTTTTCACAAAGAACCTGGTGGGACCTGAGTCAAACCTTCGTGAGATCGAGAGCTAACATATCCACGAATACCTCGTATACAACCATTCCGAGAGCCATCGATGCAGCTGCTCCTCTAATTGTTTCCATGTCTCGAGGATCTTCTGAGCGGATATCAAGAACAGCTCCGCCTGTTCGTGGATTCCTGAATCTCCTCTCTTTCGACTCGGCTTCCTCACAGTCCATCTCACACCTAAGTTAGCCGGCGCGGATCCGCGAACTTCGTTTATCTCGATCTTCGGCTGCGGTTTCTTGTCCGGCTTTCCGTTGAACTTGCTTGAAGCTTCTTCATCGACCCTCCGTTCTCCCGAGCCCAGTACATCACCTTCTGTGAGACCCCTTTACTTCCATTCCTAGGGTCACGTTCGTTAATCCGTTTGCATTCCCAGTCAGATATACTGACGTCTTCCTGGTACTGCGTGAAAACCTTCAAGACGTGACAGTTGGGCGTGTTTGCCAGACCTTTAGATTCTATCCTGGATAACTTTTCCTCATCAGGTATTGTTCAACGTGAGGAGTGGGGATCAGCAAACCGGACCCTCTACTTTACTGCATAGTACGTATCCCGTGGCGACCGTACGAAATTGGCACCAATGGCAGGGAGGGTAAATACAAAGCGCAAGTACGTGGCGCTCGTTCGTCGATGACGGAGAACTCGGTTCCATCAGCACGGTTCACTCCGAAGGATTCTTGTGCAACTTATGGAGTGGCCCTCCAGGTTTATTCAGCGTTTACCACCATGAAAACGTGGAGGACATTATCTGAATATTGCGGCCTAAGACAAAGCGCTTTGCATAAGCCCCCCCCCCCGGACCCACCGAACCACCACCGCTTTGCCTGCGCCGATTGGTACTTGGGACCGTCTTGCCGCCCAAGGGGCTGGGGTATGGAATACCTTCCCGTCACACCCCTCCTCCCGAATGAGAACGCTTGCGAGGATCAGAAAGCAGCTGGTTGTGGGGACTCCGAGTCAACTTGTCCTGATTCTGCAGATCATCGTTAGATACCATCGATGAATGAATGCTGGTACGTACATCCGCCTTGTCCCCACTCGCGAAGTTACATTCGAACGGGCAAGTTGAAACTCTCCGGTGCACCGAGTATCGCGCGTCTGCCGCAGATGTTTCCGAGGGATTGTTCGCGAGACTGGAATTGATGAGAAGAAACGCGGCTGAGTGGTTCGCATCGATCCTGTTGGACTTGAGGCCGGTTGATCCAGCGCAGGCCACGTACCGGAGTGCAGTGCGCCCATAGGTAATCGATGGGAAACAGATGACATTGAATGTTTTCACAAAAGATTCTCCGCACGCCGCTGAGTCCACCCTTGAATGTCTTGGTGAGATGAATGGGGTGTTTGGTACACCTCGCCTCTGGAAGCCTGCCCTGCTTGTATATCCGACGTTGAGTTGCTTCTGATTCTCGACACTCCTTCCACGAAAATCTCGGCCGCGATAACGATGCATCTGGGGCTTCTGGCCTCCGGAACGCGTAGTTCAAACTGGCGTCACGCGAAAGTCAACATGGAATCGACCGAGGGAATAGTGCAGAACTTTACCAGTGGGCGGTGGGCAGTGACTGGTTTCTTGCCAACTGTATTATGGAGGAGACATTTTCTGCAAGTCTGACATTTCAAGCAGAGCCCACGTACCACCACAACCTCTCGATGAGGAAACTCTCACTCCTTCATCAGCGTTTCGGACTCCGTCAAACGTCCCGACCTACGCCAGATCAAAGGAACTCGTTCTCCGTCTCCGTGTCAATGGGAAGAGGGACCTGATGTCGAGAGCATGGAGAGGATGAGAGGGGGACGAAACCCGAGTCGGTTACGATCGGCCCTTCCGCGAGCCAGGCAGCATCCGTGCCGGTGATCATGCCGAAAATTACCCACGGCAGATCCCGCAGACTTCACCTTCACCGATCTGCTCATCTGGCTTTTGTATTTGGCTCCAACAATGTCTACCTCCATCACCGGTCAAGCCTCGTCCATATCTCAGTACTTACGCACTGCAAAGAAAGCTTTGCAAGATGTGGTTCTTGACGCAGAGTACGTTTGGAATGATAAAGTACGCCACGCCAGATCACTGAAATCGGCTTTTTCAGTACGAGCACCACCGCCAACAAGGCTGAGGTTGGACCATCTGACGAAATTGTCTTCTGGGCGGTGGCTAACCCGTACCGTGTTTCAGGTCGATGATCTCGAGAGGGACGCAATAGAGATCCTCCGGCTCATTAAATCCCTGAGGAACAGGCTTGCGCCAATCAGCCGTATTCCTCCCGAAGTCCTCACTCTCATCCCTGACTTTCTGGACACACGCTTTTGCGATCGCGATGTGATCACATTAAGCCATGTTTGCCGGGCTTGGAGGGAGATGTTCATATCGCGATCCTCCTTGTGGTCCAATTTTAACTGTGTGAATGCGGACAAAACCCGCGTTTACTTCGAGCGCTCAGGGTCCTCCCCAATCAATTTGCGGTTGCGTAGGGGTCTCGGCCTATCTTCCCTTTATGCCTTCCTTCAAATCATTCCTCAGGCCATTTGTCGACTCAAGTCCCTGTCCGTCTCTACAGAGGCGGAAGATCTACAAGAAACCATATCTTATTTGTCCCATCCCGCACCCCTTCTTGAAACATTGGACATAGACGGCGGGCGTTACGACGGGCCACAGTACTTCCCCGTACTCGCACCTACGATCTTCAATGGAGACCTCTCTTCGTTGCGTAGGCTTCACCTGGAGTGCGTTCGCACTGAATTACCTTGGAAGAACATGGCAAACCTCACGTCGTTCACGCTGAATACCAGTTCAGTGGGCAATCTCGGACAACTTCTCGACTTCTTTGAAACCGCTCCTCACCTCCGCAAAATTGGTCTCCTTTTTGCAACCCTGATCTCTGGTGGTGAAAGCGGACGATTGGTCTCACTGGATCACTTGGAGAAGATGGAAATCATCGACTGCGGACCTACTTCCATCTTACTCGACCACCTGGTGATCCCGGTTGGCGCGAAGTTGGTATCACAGCCGGATTCAGATACCTTCATAATCGAGGACCACGTCCCCAAGTCCCTTGATAACCTCAAAAATCTCTCCAGCATCACCGAAATCCACTTACACCTTGACGGATTTCAACCATTATTCGTACGACTCAGTGGACTGTATGGGCAATTCTGTATAATGGCTATGCAAATCGGCATCCCCCCCGGTCTGGCGCTCGAATCCCTGGCCAGATTTGACACCTCGAAGACCAAATGGCTAAGAATCGACAGCAGCAGTGGTCCTCTGCCCAGAGACCCTCCTTACCGCGCACTTCTCGCTATGAAGAATCTACGCACCCTCGTGCTATCTCGATGCACCGGCCTACTATGCGCCTTCATGGATGTCCTGAACCCCAACACGAGTCCGTTGAAGGAGTTAGTTTGTCCCTCATTGGAGGAACTGGTTTTTGTTCTCCGTCTCTGGAAGGATGACGAGGAGGAGTTTGATATCCAAACTGTGATAGAGATGGCAGCAGCGAGGGCTGCGAGAGGGGCGAAACTCGGGACTGTTAGGGACAAGGCCGAACTCGACCTGGCGGACGTGTTGGAGCTCAGGAAACACGTCTTGCACGTGGAATATGGTCCTGAGGTTGATCTGTACGAGGATGGTAGCGATGGTAGTGACTTGGAAGACTGAAGAGCGGAGGATCCCGGTGGTGATTCTCCGGTGAGTGGATTTGCGTTTGTAACTAGGACGTTGAATAATTCCAACCCTCAACTTTTCGGCATCAGGTATTCGCTTCGTTGTTTCACTTCGTTTCCTACTTTCTGTGTAATCTTCTGTACTATTCAAACGTGTGCGCGATACCCTCGCCTGGGGCGGTTTCTTGCTCCGTCCCACAGATGTGATCGCCTCCATAGCTGTGAGGAAAACGATCCGACGCTGGGTTGGTTTCAACCCGAAACATTCTTTCCACAAAAAGCTTGCTGGTACTAACGATGCATACGAGAGTTCTGACCTCCGGGACGCGTGATTTAAACTGACTTCACGCGAAAACTGAGGAGAATTGAAGGAGTCTTCACACGAAATCGGTTGGGAGAGCAACACGGGGTTCCACTAGTGGGCGTTGGGCTGTGGGCTGTGGGCGGGGCATTCTTTGCGGGTTCGCCCCCCGAGCAGCGCCTACGCACCACCATAATTTCCTGACGCGAGGGCCTTGAATGTTTCATCCGCGACTTGAGCGCCGACCTCGTCAACGGTCAAATGTGTTGATTTATATCGAACTAAAACAGCTCGTTTTACGCGTCATTAGAAAGAGGGATTTGATTCCGAGAGTGCGATTGGGATGGCGGTAGCGAGGGCGTCGAATAGGGCGGAGCCAGAATTTGTTGGGATTGGCTCCGTGAGCCAGTGATTATGTTGGAAACCAGCGCTCAGGCTTAGGTCTTGCACATTGATATGGCTTTGGGATATTGACAAGATCGGTGTCTACGGCGATGAGGAGGGACGGCGTCAATTTGGTTATTCATGGACATGCATCACCAAAACGCGATCGAGAGCACTTTGCCCGGGTTGGCTTAGGTATGGTTCGGGCGTGTAGAACCGGACCATGCGCGTCTAGCTATAAGACACACCGATGTAACGTGTTGAGACCCTTCCCCATATCCGTATCGCTCTCCCAACTCCTCCCGACAACTCATGGCCAAAGACTATCAACGTCTCTGGAAAGACGTCACCAGCACAGACGACGAAGGTGAAGTGGTCCGGATCTTGGCAGAGATCGTGGTGGATAAGGAGGGTAGGGCCTTTATCTCAAACCTAGAATGCGACGACGCCGAGCTATGTATCGAGATTTTGGACCGTGTAAGTCACGATCTGTATATCTGCCCCCTTCCCCCCGCCTCAGATGGTTTTTTCAGGGCCTCGCAGAGCACAACCTCGGGGCCAAGGAGAAACAGGCTTTTTTCGTCGTGTTGAGGAGACTTGCTGGAATCCATGGGAGGCTGCCGGAATCCATGATGATAAGAGAGGGAATTACAGTTTCAGACGAGATACTCGCCTCCGGTGGATTTGCAAATATCAGAACCGGAACGTACAAGGGGTGCCTCGTCGCTGTGAAGACCATGAGAGTTGCAAAGCAGGATGACCTCGTGAAGATAAGAAAAGTGAGCATCTACGACCATCTCGGCTACTCGAGACACGGTTCTGACCATCCCCAGCAATTTTACAAGGAAGCTATCCTCTGGAATGCACTATCCCATCCGAACGTCTTGAAATTCGCTGGGGTTCAGGGGGATGTGGATAAAGGAGAATTCATTACTATTTGTGAATGGATGGCGCACGGAAACATCATGGAATTCATTAAGAATAATTGCGTCAACAGACTGGGACTGGTACGCGGCTTCACTGCTCCCGCCACTCCCTTCACTGAAACGCGCGTACAGTTGCATGGGGCAGCCCAGGGTCTGAGTTATCTCCATGACTGTGCCAGCCTCGCACATGGAGATATCAAAGGGGTTAGTATCAATTTGTTCCACAACTATTCCTCACCGCTGATATCTTCAAGGCAAACATTTACATGTCCAACGACAATCCTCCACGTGCCTGCCTCGCGGACTTCGGATTTATGACGATGGTCTTCGACCCTAGCCAGCCGATGTCATGCAGTGCGCAATTAGAGGGTGGCACGGTGATGTTCATGTCCCCAGAACTTCTGGTGCCTTCGACTTTTGGTTTTACGGAATCGAAACCCACTCTGGAGGCAGACATCTACGCATTTGGATTGGTTATCAACCAGGTATGTGACCACAATGGTGAATATCCACCGTTTGCTTATACTTTCCAGGTTCTCACGGGTGAACTTCCGTTCCCTCGTCTTGGGGCGGCGGAAATAGCTATGAAAAAAATCCAGGGAATACACCCAATTAAACCGGAGAATGCTTCAGCCATCGGGTTTTCCGATCCACTGTGGAGTTTCGTTCAACGTTGTTGGAATGACGAGATGGGGTTGCGGCCGAAGGTTGCGGAGGTTGTATCACAGCTTGAAATTGCGACAACCAGCTGGGTTGGGGTCATGCCACCTTGTCCCCGGGTCGAAAGCGTCGTTCCAGTCCCTCCGGACCTAGTGTCGGACTCTATGGAACACGGTAAGCTCTGGATTCTGATTCTCCTTTGATTTTTCCCGCTGAACAACGGGACAGGTGGAATCTTCCTTAGATCGTCTCCGGGTGCCGTTCTGGAAAGTCCAACCGTATCGCAAACTTTCTCTACATCATCTGATCCTCTGAAAACACTATCCACTCAATGCATTGGACCGTCTTCAGCAGAGGCCCGGGAGGTTATCAACCCTCTCAGCGAACCAGAGTTGGCGATTGGAATGCGCGACGTGGTTGTCAAAGATGACCGCGACACTCAAAACCCCATGCAGCCGCAGAAGGAGCAGCCATGTGATTACATTCCCGTACCTCCGCACCTGGAGCAGGGATACGAACCTTCCTCCAAGCTTCCCACAACTCGAAAGAGGGCCGAGCGCTTAAATTCATTCTTGATCTCGATGTTCAAGCCATCTGGGAAGACACAGACCAGTGTCAATTCAAGGCCCCCCTTAAACCAGCCTGGTATGTATGATCACCTGAAGAGCAGCAATGATCCCAATCAGTATCTGAGTGGTGACGCAGGTGGGGTCTTCCAATCGGCTAACAAACCTGTGCTGTCACCCGACCCTCTGCCGTTAAGCTTGGCGGAAATGATCTCTGAATTGCGGAAACGCCCAGATCAGGACCTCATCGATAGAGCCGACGGGGTACGTTCCTCAGAATTTTAACATCTCCACGCCAGGGTAACGCAGATCTTAGATGTTGGACAACGCTGGATGTGACCGAGATCGACACAAACTGCTTAATACCTTGTGCAAGATGTGCAGTCGTCAGAAGACGATACCGAAATCCATGTACATGGTCAATTGCCTGGAGGGGGAGCTTACCGAAGAGTATGGCGGGGGTCAGGGGACAGTATTCAGGGGCGAACACAAGGGCCGTGCAGTCGCTATAAAGATTTCACATCTCTACCTGACTAGTGACCTTGACAAGTGCTTCAGGGTGAGTATATTAGCCCTGCGCATTGCGGAAATTCCCACTGACACGGGAATCCCAGGGATTCATTCGAGAGGCGGTTGCATGGAGGCATCTTCGACATCCGAACATCTTACCGTTACTGGGTGTGAATGTGGACCTTGAACAGTACCAGCTCGCGATGATATCCGAATGGATGGCTCACGGTAACATCAATGAATACGTGAAGAAGTGTGAAGGGGTCAATCGTGTCCAACTCGTGAGTGGTGATGTCGTATCCCATAACAACCGTTGTAATTTGTTAACTAGTTGGCCGACGCCGCGAATGGGTTGGAGTACATGCACGGCCTCCAGATGGTACACGGAGACTTGAAAGGGGTATGAATTTATGAAATGCCTAACACGCGAGTACTCATAACGATGGTCAGGCAAATATCCTCGTCAACAAGAGTCACCGCGGGTGTCTTGCCGATTTTGGTCTCTCAACAATCGCTGGCATAGGGAACCGTGCCACGATCATCCCCTTCTTATTCCATGCAGCTTCAAAGGAGTCTTTGATGTCATTCACTGACGGCGGTGGGACTACCCGGTGGATGAGCCCAGAATTGCTTGATCCGGAACGATTTGGAATTTCCAATGGCCGACCAACAAAGCAATCCGACTGTTACGCCTTCGGGATGGTTGTATACGAGGTGCGTTCGGATGTGATACTTCCCACCTCCGCAGAGGCCTTACTTGCGTATCACCAGGTTCTTTGCGGAAAGACCCCTTATTGGGAGATCACGAATGAAGCGGCAGTAATGCTCGCAATCCCGAGAGGTGATCGACCTCATAAACCAGAGGCCGTGGAGAACCTCGGATTCACTAACCAGTTGTGGGAACTTGTTGAGCAATGCTGGTCGGCCGATACCGGTGCACGACCAGATGTAAGAACCGTTTTATCTCATCTGAACCATGCCACATGGTCATGGGAAAGGAGGCAAATTGCGTAGCTCAGACCTTCAAGCAATATACCGTGACTAGCCACCCTGTAATCTGTCATCGTTTGCAGTCTACCGACTGGGTTCACTCGAGGGAGGCTCAGTGCTGGGTCATCGAGTTCTAGCCGCGAGCCGAGAACCCCAAAACAGATCCATTCTCCGTCGGTGGGCCAGGAACAGAACATGTCATATATAATACAGCATGTACCGAATGGCAGTGAACTTTCATGAATGTGCTTTTGGATGAAGTGGAAGAAGAGAGAGACCGGCGGTCCCCACTGCTTTCAATATCTGTCTGCACCCGCCGACGGCAACGGTCTTGTGTCCCAAGCTTGAGCAGCCCTCTCTAAAAAGTCCACTAGCGTACCCGGATCATTGCGAGGATAATGTTGACGGAACCGAATGCTGACTTCGCAAGCGCAATGTTCATGACCTCCTTCGCGAGATTGAGCCTTTCGATAACGGTATCCAAGGCAGAGGTCAAGTTACCCTGACCATTGGGCCCCTGAGGTTTGGAGCTCCCTTCAATGCGTCGACGCGGGGGTTGGCTAGGCGTTGGAGATAGTAGAGTGCAGAGATGTAGCTGGGTGCACGCGCTGCTGCGATCAACGACGAACTCAATTCAGTCAGGCTCGAAGCACTTGTAAATGTTCTACTTAGCAATGGTAGTCCCGAAGATACCTCATTTTTCAGCCCGGTATGCACACTACGCCAAGGCTCGCGTCGCAGACGTGGTGAACCGCTCGGAGGTGCTCCGAGGTCCGAGGTTCGATCTAACCAACGGGCTCATATGCATGGCCCGCCAAGTCCTGTAAACGGAGGCTGGAAGGTGACCAGGATCCTAGGGTCGAGTCGAGCGGGCGGGACGCTCTCTCAACTCCGGTTTGGTCTGCTCTGTGACGGTGCTAGGGTGTATCGTGAACGACAGCTTAAACTAGCGCCATCGCTTCTGTCTTCTGCCGTCTTGAGTCCGGGGCGCCAAATTCTTTGCTTACCACCACTGAAGTACTGATCGCCGACCCCCACGCTGGTCGCTCAGTAGCTTTACAAACGTATGATCTTTTGCACTGACGTTCGAAGGTTCGAAGGCCACCCACCCATTCCATGATCCGCAGGTGGTGAGGCTCCCAATTATAATGCAGCGATTTTCTCAGTCTTATATATAGCCCCTGCCCCTCTTAATCCAGCTACACGGGTTCCCTTACAAACAGGGATGATGTACACTGCCGCGTATCTGAGGCGAAGATTGTCGTCACTTGCCGGTCCGCAAACCCTATTCCACTAGTACTCCAACAAAGACGTTCCAATATTAACATCACCTCTTACACGCGCAGTGACATCATCTTTAGCCCCTCGCCCCTCCTCCAGGTATATAAGAGGACCCCTCTCTCGCCAGACGCCATCCCCATCTGTATCTTCTACGACCTTCCGACAAACCATGACCACTCAACAGATTCCAAAAGAATTCGAGAAGTCCTTCCTCCCACCCCTCCAGGACTAGGAGTCTCTTCCCGGTAAACAGTGGAGGCTCGACCCCCCGCCAATTGACGACGTCACCGCGGACGGTAAACCTTACAAGCCTGCCGGTAAGCTCGAGGGCAGGAAGGTCATCGTCACCGGCGGCGACAGTGGTATTGGTCATGCTATCTGCCTGTTGTTTGGTGAGTCTCAAATGCCCTCACGGTGTCGCGCACCTGACAATATTTTCCATCCAACTCTGGAGGGAGCAAACCTGACAGTCACCTACCTCCCCGAAGAGGAGCAAGATGTTAAGGACATTGCGGACCTCATCCGCAAGAGGACGAACGACTCACGCAAGTTTCAATTCCTCGCTGCCGACTTGACCAAAGAAGATGTATGCCAGGCTGTCGTCCAGAAGCACTTGGACTACTTCGGCGGTCAGCTCGATACTCTCATCTGCAACCACGGGAACCAGGACGCAGTTTCTGAGATCACAGAACTTTCTTCTAAACACTGGCTTGACACTTTCGACACCAACATTCACTCGTTCTTCTACCTCACTAAGGCGGCTATTCCTCATCTGGAGAAGAGTCCAACGAGGCAACCAACGATCGTGTTCAACGACTCGATCAACGCGTTCAAAGGCCATCCTGGTCTGGTTGATTACACTACGACTAAGGGCGCAATCTTGGGTTTTGCGAGATCGTTGAATGCTCAGTTGACTGGAAGGACGGGTATCAGGGTGAACTGTACGTTTGACTCTCTCCCCTCCCGTGAATATGTGGACCGGATTTAATGTATCTCGCCCTTCAGGTGTTGCTCCTGGTCCGATTTGGACTCCGTTGATGTGTGTTCCCTATTTCTGCTCTTGTGCTCCGTAAGATTCAGAGAGACTCACTCTAATGCCAATGGTAGCCCACCGTCCATGGCACAGCAGAGCAAAGAAAATTTACCACGATCGGGCGTGCTGGACAGCCGGTTGAGGTTGCTACATGTTTTGTGTTCCTCGCAAGTGCCGACTCGAGCTACATCAGGTGAACAAGTTGCACTCCAAACCCCTTCTGACCACTGAATAGTTGAATCATTAGTGGACAAACCTTGCACCCTAACGGTGGCGTTGTAGTTGGGTCGTGATCGACGCCTGTGTGGAGGGAAAATCTTTGTTTCTCAATGTAAGGTTCGAAGCGACACTAGGTTACATGCGAATTGTGAGCTGTATCACCGGGAGGACCATTTTGAAGCATCCCCCCGATGTACCACACATCCTAGTGTTCACTGCCAGAGTTTTCCACACAGCACGACGAACTAGTGGTAAACTTTCTGGCATACGTAGTCTAGATGCACCGTGGTAAGCAAATCTTCGACCGTCAGCGCTCCCACAAAGACACACCAATTCCCCACTAAGAACTCAACTAGGGTGACAACTGGAAGACCGTTGTGCAGCTCCCGTCGTCAAGTCTGTGGATGCGCGCCTGGGGCCGCCTGCAAGCCGCAGTGGAGACCCCCACCAAGGTATAAGCAGGACCAATTAACCGCGAGTTTTCTGGTTAATCCACATATTGCGGCTTGGTTGGGGATATGGGTTGTGAAAGAGGATTGTGAATTTCACTACGCTTTCTCATATGCGGCGGCTGGAGCATTGGCGGTTGTACGGCGTTGGATCGTACTCTGCATTGTTTAGCGTGTGCACGCCGGAACTCTTGGGATACGGTCTCTGGACAGGTGAGAGAATTCCACCTGCGTGGTAGCTCGGCGCTCAGCGGTGGATTTCAGAAGCTCAAGGTCTCGAACTCACAGTGCGTTACTGAATCTGGCACGGCTCCGGAAGGGCAGAAACTATGCACGTAACCTGGGCGCAAGGTGGTATGACCCCATCCCAGTCGCTACTCTTTCGAGTTGTAACACAACCAGTCCGCAACCTTTGGTCACAATTTCATCTGGATATCCTAGCAACGTTGAACGAAGCTCCATAATGAATGAGAAAACCGACGGCTGAAGCATTCTCCGGTTTAGCTGGGTATACTCCCTGAACTGTAAGAGCTATGTCCGCCATCCCGGGACCAGGGAATGGGAGTTTACTCGTGTGGACCTGGTCAATGTAAGTAAACAGTGGGTAGCCATGGCCCTGCTCGCATACCTGACAGATAACCAATCAGAATGCGTAAACCTCTGCCTCTGGAGTGGGTATCAATTCTGTAAAACTAAACTTCGATGCCAAGAGTTCCGGAGACATGAGCATCTGTTTTATGACGATGGTCCTTGACCTTAGCCAGCCGATGTCATGCAGTGCGCAATTAGAGGGTGGCACGGCGAAGTCCACGAGGCAGGCACGTAGAGGGCTGCCGTCGAACATGAGGATGTTCGCCTGTTGAACTTCAAAAAGGGATCTGTCACGAGACGAAGAGACACTGATCCCTTTGAAGTCTCATACGAGGCCGGCGCAGTCATGGAGGTAGCTCAGGTCCTGAGCTACCCAATGCAACTGTGTTACATTTTGGTGAGGAGAGTGGTTGGAATTGCAGAGCTACGTACCAGTTCCAGCCTGCTGACGAGATTCTTTATATATTCCATGGTGTTTCCGCGCGCCATCCATTCTGAAATAGTGATGGATTCCCCTTTATCCATGTCCCCCTGAACCCCAGCGAGTTTCAATATGTTCGGATGGGACAACGTATCTTGCAAAATTGCTGGGGATGGTCAGAACCGCGTTTCGAGTAGCCGAGGGTGTCATGGACGCTCACTTTTCATAAGGTCATCGTTCTTTGAAACTCTCATGGTCTTTACCGCAACGGAGTGCCCCTTGTGCGTTCCGGCTCTGACATCTGCAAATCCACCGAAGGACACCGAGGAACTTCAAGACATTTGGGTGAGACAGGGAACTCCGCAGAACAACCTCCCTGCAAAACCGCTGGAGCGAATTATTCGTTGTCCCTCCCGATAACACGGGGACTTCTTACGTTCCGGACCTTGTTCATGACACTCCCTAGTGAAACCCGCAAGGTTTTCACGGCCACAGGACGGTTCTCATACACTCCAGTTCTGACATCGGCAAAACCGCCTGATGCAAGAAACTTGTCCGAGACTTCGAACTTGTCCACTATTGCGAACGAGCTAGGGAGCCGCCCGTGCAGGCCGGCAAGTGTAGTCATCGTGAGGAGAAATGTCTTTTTTCAGCCCTCCATCGAGGGAGCGATTCATTAGACCCTGTAAATCTGTTTGAGAACTGCGGAAGGAGCGAAAACATCGACTCACGCGGTCCAGTAACTCGAGACATAAGCCGGCATCCCTGGGCCCTAGGGCACATATAAACTCCCTACCCTCCGCAGACGACATCGCATGGCCCAGGATGCGAACGGCGACGTCGATGGTATCAAGCACAGTCTCCCAAAATCTCCGGGGATCTAGATCCATGACACTAATAGACCGGACGATAGACAGTGGGGAGCCGAGCAAGAGGATGGACTCCAAGGAGGACTCGTGTTGAACTTGAGGCATTCATAACGTGTGCATCGCGCTCGTGCTTTATGCGGCCTGGTTTTCATCTTCGGGGTGTGCTGTGCATGTAGAGCAACCGAGAACTTGAGAAAATATGTCTTCGGTAAGAAGTAGTAAGGTGAGTGAGACGAAAGCCGCATTCGGCGGAACCCGAACACTCGTGGGATGATATTCTCACACTTCTGGCTAACGCTCTCAAGCGGCCATGGGCAAAATCCGACAATCAACTTGCAAGTCCTCATGCGCCTCAAGGATACAAGCATATCACACCCCGTTCATTACATTATCGCCCCTTCTATACATACACTTGGCTCTCAAACGTACAAACAGTCCTCATCTCGCGTGATAAGTAATGAGAGAAACGTTTAGTATTTCTGTTTCTGTTTGCGCCCAAAAACCTTGCCAAAGAATTCGAAGGCCTTGAATCCTTTGCGTTTCCGCTGAGGAAGGGCAGTAGGAGGTGAGGGATTATCCTGGTTCAAGTGTTTGTACACGATTTCAGCATCCTCTTCATGGGTTTCCACCTCAGTTTGTTGGGTCGATATAGTGTGCGCATTGCTGGATTGGCGGGTGTCGGTCGAGGTATGGGCCGAGGTATTTGTACCCGAGTCGACGGCTGGTATGCCCTCGCTCACGTAAGCCCGGAATATTCCGGCTGCATAGAAGGTCTATGAACAAGTGGCACAAGAGAAAACGATAAGAGCTTACTGTGTTCAAGCGATTTCGACTCTTTCTCAATAGTGTCCTCCTCGTGTTTCACGACACTCGGTGGGGCGAGCACATGCCAATTAGCTGCGGCATCAGCGACCCCCTCCACGACTTCCTGGATC
>Ga0307515_10002985_pt1 | contig 35936 bp, 33 predicted proteins | sample 17_EM_MG_FD_194513 | JGI IMG/M metagenome (GOLD analysis project Ga0307515, IMG submission 194513) | Populus trichocarpa ectomycorrhiza microbial communities from riparian zone in the Pacific Northwest, United States - 17_EM | ecosystem: Host-associated > Plants > Roots > Unclassified | place... | reverse complement strand
ATGTGTTGGAGGGGAGGAGGGGGGGAGCTTTCACGGTTTGATGGGTGGGAATTGCAGGAGGGTTCACATTTGAGGGTTGTATCGGCGCTCTCGGGGTTGTTGGGCGGGAGCTCGGAGCCAGAGGTAGTGTTTAAGAGGGTGTTTGATGGTTCATTTTGGAGATGTTGGAGCTTCTCGATGTCAGTCGGCAGCATCAGAGCCATTGGCGAATCGAATGTAGCTCTCTGCTAGGACGTAGCGTCCGAATCCAGTGGCTTTTCCATGGTGAGCCTGGAGGAAAATTTTAGTCTGGCTGGGGTAAGTCATGTTTGGACTTGGGCAAGTGAGTCTTACGTAGTCCTGTCAGACAGACTCGTCACACCCAGTGGCGGAACGACCAATCATCTGTCTTCGCAGCCGACGACCCTAGCGCCCGCCATTGTTTCCTGGATACGAGGCGATGTCGGCTTCCGTATCAATCAACGCAAACACGATAACGTTGGGGAAACAGTACAATTAGCGATGAGTGGATGAGTAAACGCATCTCAAAGTCGGCATCAATCACATCACGCGAGCATCAAGTCGCTGGTAAAAATCCATTTATATTCATCTAAATCACCAAACCACACATCTCCCTCCCTTTCGTCTGGCGCAATTGCATCTAGAATCTTTTCACTCGTCGTTAGCTTGCTGCCCCGCACCTCGAAAACGACGTGGATGAAAAAGCAAGAAACACAACTATGCAATCAGATAGGGGTGAAAGACATGATGATGTTTTTCTCAACATTGGCTAGTAGACCTCAGTTGAACTATGCATTGAATTGTATAAAATCATCATAGCAAAAGTTTGTGTTCGTTGTGCAGTATGGGCTGGTAGCAGGAAATAAGAACGTACCAGTTTCTTGGTTTGCTGTGAGCAGATGGTGGGGTTAGTTCATTTCTGAGTGGTGATTGTCGAGTGGAGTGGAGATGGAAGAGGATAGGGAAAAGATAACTTAGAGACAAAGGTTCTTTGTCGGCGAAAAATCTGCGGCTTAATAAAAAAAGGCCACAAAATGTACACACCTAACCCTACAAACCACAGCTTATGGATCCCAATAGCCTGGAGACGCTCCCCTCGCTTGCGCTCACGATAAGTCACATGGAAGCACCAGACCGGGATCTCAAGCTGATTGCAGCTGTGATGACTGCCATCAAACACTTCCTGAAACAAGCAGAGAAGACCCGGGTATGAGTGGTTTCATCAGTACCGACGTTGATGTTCAGTCACTGTGCAAGAACGACACACTCGATTCATGACCTATGATATACATGGCAGGAAAGCAGTAGCATTCCACCCCCACAAACGCAATAACGCAAGGAACTCGAAAGAAGATAACTAAACAGATAAGGTCGCAAGATACACAACGGAGAAGAGGACATACAAGAATAACCAAAGGCCTGCTAAAAAGAAGAAAGTGACAAACAAACACTCATGACACATTTCATTCCTCGTAGTTCAAGAGAGCCCGCCCGAATGGCCACACACATACCTGAGAAAAACATAAACATGCGGATACAAAGCTCCAAGATGTTCGTTGCCTCGTGCCTTCGTTGGTAAGGTAAATGTTAACGCCATTCACCATACCATTCATCGTCGCACGAGAAGATCTGGACAGGTTAACAAATATACTGGGGTATCGAAGCTACAGAGAAACACAGCTGCACAAGGAAAACAACAAGTATGTAGGAAAAGAGAACCCCATTGTTACAAAGGAAACTATACCAAAAGGAAGAGTGAGCTCAAGGTTACAAAGAAAGCCATACCAAAAGTAAATGAGTCGCTGAAAGACCAGTTACACCCAAAGGAAACCGAAATATCATAATGAAACCCAGCCAGTACACGCCGTTTTTTTTTTCCGCATTCCCGCCTAGAAGGCAGCTTCACTCATCCACTCATCATCATGGCTGCTCGGCCGCACAAGGCCCACACTCTTATCGTGAGATGAATAAGTATCCCGAGCCTTTTGACGATAGTATGCTTCCCTTGGATCCATATTAGCGTCATCTCCATATTCGCTTTCTTCGCCAAATGTTTCCCAGTTTTCGCTGCCGCTGTTTCCTGGAGTGCTGATGCTGCTGATTGTGCTGATTGTGCTGGAGCTAAAGTTTCTCGAGTTAGACCCAGATGTTTGGCTTCTCCTAGCTGAAGAATCATACTCGCTATAATTCTTAGAATTTGGTCGGTAAGTGTTTGCTCTAGGAGTATCCCGTCTGTCCTCTTCTTCCTGTGAGTCGCCATAGGTACTATAGTGCGCCTCGCTACCATATGGGCTGACGCTTCGAATGCTCCTGCTTCCCTGGGACGACCGCATCTCCTCAGCTTCTCGTCGCTCTTGCTCAAGCTGATGTCGCATGTATGGCGTCAGTTTCTGAGGCTCGTTTTGTAGTTGCTGCATCTTGGGGGCTGCTCCAAGCACATTTCCAGCACCAAGCTTGCGTTTTGTGGAAGCATTTCTACCTATGGTAGAAGTAGTTGGTGGGCCCATACGTTCGTTGGAGGCAGGTCTGTTGATACGGGTCGGCGATATACTCCCACTAGCTGGTTGGGGAATTCTGCCCCCTAAGGCAGGAGTGCTTCTACCACCCATTGCAGAAGCCAAATTCCTCCCAGTCGATCTGCCAAGCGTGGAGGCCCCGCTACTGAACAGCTGCCCGCCAGCAGGTGTCTTCGGTCGAGCTGTCGGGGTTTTCGATCGCACAGGGGGTTTCACCTGTGTTGATTCCTTGATATTGGGGCGTGATTTAGCGCGCTGTGTGCTCTGGGTACTGTATGAACTGAGGGATGACATGGTATTCGATCTCCCTCTGGTGTTGGTAGCGGCTGCGGAAGGTTTCGCAGAGGTAGCTCTGGACTGCGCAACTGGCGAGAGGCGCATCAACGTTTCAAGGTAGTTTTCGCCCTTGACAAGAAGTGGCTCTCCGTAATCGTCCTCCCATTTCTCCAGAGCTTTCTTCAGTTCCACCTCAACTCTAGGAAGCTCCTTAGCAATGCGTTTCCGCATCTTTTCTTCGCGCAACAAGCGAGTGGGGTCACGAGCTCCATTGCCGCCACGGCCCATCAATCGTGAAGAGTCGTTAGCGGAAGCAGCAAGCTGCTCCTTGTCGTCCATAAGGTCGCGATGCTTGTTGATGAGGGCAAGGATTGGTAAGCGCTCTTCCAGAAGGGCCTCGAGGCGAGAAATCTCCATTTCATGGGCAGAAAGAAGCGCATCAGTGTAAACATCTAGACGGTATTAGTCGTAGTCAAGGTGGTTGCCTCTGAAGGTCCATTACCAGAATGTGCTGGGGAGAAGTCCATGATATCATCTTCTGAAAAGTAGAGTTTATCCCACAGCTCTTGGAGAATCTGCCTAGCATCTTCAACAAAAACGTGGAGATTCTCCCTCTTCAGTTCTAGCAGTCGGTTAAGTTCATCCTCCAGCTATGGCGTAAAGGTTAACATTATCCGAATATCTCACGGTCCATAGGATCTCACCTCTTGGATAGTCCTCACATCACAGCCCCTGTGCTTTGCCAGGAACAGCTTTTTTTCATTCTCTTCAATTCCAAGTTTTATCCATAACTCCTGGATATCCCTTTTAAGTCCCTCCGCTTTGGACCTCCGGCGCTCACGCTCGTCAACGAGTTTCGACTTTTTTGACTTGAGCCGGTCTATATCGTCCTTACTCAAACCCAATCTTTCTGGCTCTGCTGCACCATACTCCACTATTGACCTGTCGAGCTGTGCCTTAGGAATACCCAGCTCAGCATAGAGGTTGATTATCTCCTTTGCCAGTGCTGCCACTGTGGATACTCGACGCGTGAATTCTTCGTATATTCGGTTGAACTCCTGCTCTAGCCGGTCGTAATATGCTTCTGACAAGTCGAAAGATGCGATCGAAGCTGGATCGTTCGTGATGGGAGGGAGATGGATCTGGACAACGGACGGTTCGAGTCGTGAAGCGTATGTATCTAGCGCATGTACCAATTCTACAAACATTTCTTAGACAAAGTGTCGATCTAGATGGTGAGCGACCTGAATACATACTTTTCACTGAATCATAGCGTTCAGCATGGCGCCTCTTTACAAGTTTGTGCTTCTCTTTCAGTCCCTGCAAGCACTTAAGTAGCGGAGTCGTGATGTTAGAGTCGTTGTTATCGTTGTAGTCATAATCATTGTTGCCACCGGCCATTGATCGTTCCATTTGCTTTATCTGTGATATTAGCTGATGGCATTCGTCTACCATCTTGGTTTTCTCGCTACACTCTAAGCTTAGCTAGTGCCTACTACACTGCTTGGAAGAAGCACATACTGTGACATCACACGCAGTTGGTCGTGAAGAGCTGCACTTATAGCGGCATAGACACTTGCTTCGCGACTTTCGCGCTCATGTCGAGCCAGACCAATCTCATCGAAGAGGCTGTGTAAGGTATCAATGACATTGGCGAGCTCATCTGCAAGCAAAGACTGCCGTGGGTGGTCCATTGTCATTGCGATCTTGTTCTGTTTAAATGAAACCGATGGCGCAGTGGGAGAAAAAATGTCTCTCTATTGCGCAAAGGCGGTTCAGGTGGTCTATAACCGTGTATTTATTGCGTGGCGAAGATAGACTGAAGTTGAAGGTGCGCGACAAAACGAATGTGTCGAAGGATAAATAGAGTGGAGCTAACCACTACCTCAACCGCCGATGCTCTGCAAGTAAGGAGCAAGGAGGCGAATGAGAGGATGAGGGGAGAGAGTAGCGAAGGTGAGCCAGTTAAGAAGCCGACTTGTGGCTAAGTACCAGCAGAGTTGTTGTGTGTGGATGGGAAAGAGTTAGATATTTGTTGTTGTGATGGAGGTGCCTTACGGTTGCCCTAGTAACCAGATAGTGTAACGGGGCGATCTTCCGATAAGCCTGACTTAGCGAAATGACGACACAGCACGTACTGTACGATATAAGGCCAATAAACAAACAAAGACATATAGATATGAAACCTAATTATCAACATGCACATTGAAGCATCAGACAATGGGTGCTACCAACGGATATGAAAGCTATAAACATGCTCAGTAGAGGTCAAGCAAGCCGATTCTCAACCAAGTTTACAAAAATAAAAACCTTCTATTCGAAACAGTCCAGCAGCAAATACCCAAAAGAAACCGCGGGGATGCAAATCATACAGGGAAGCGGTAGACAATATCGATCGAAAGAAGACCCCCGGACAAAAGAAACTAGGTACCCCAAGCGCAATTATCATAGGAGAAGTAGAAGCGAGTAATCTGTCCATCCAACGACTTTTGTTGGAACCATCTAGAATCATATGCTAGATTTGGCAGGGTTTGAAACTCTCGTCAGCCCAATCCACTCATGAGCATCCTCCATATACTATCCCTTCGCACCTTTCTCCGCTTTCTCTTTTGCCGAAGATGAAGTGGTTATGATGTCTTCTGTCCTACCTGCGCCATCTGTAGCCTTTGCAGCAATACCACCTTCTATAACAGCAACTTCGTCATTACTGTCCGTACCCTTGTATTGGTCGGATTTGATCCCCTCAAACTTTGCAGTCGGATCTAGCCGAACAATCATACAGCTCAGGTTGTCTGATGAAAACTGACTTAGTGCATGGTCGACCAACTTTTTGCTGGCTTCCTGGGGATCTGGAATGGAGCGAACGAGGTCCACGGCCTCTTGGTCAGAGCAAACATCCCACAACTGTAAAATCGCGAGATTGTCAGCGAGAAATAGACAGAGAAGTAATATAAGAATAGCAAACATACACCATCGCAGGCGAGAATTATGAATTCATCAAGGTCGTTCTGGACAACGCTTTCTGTGGTGTAGGGATGTCCCGTCACTAGATCCTTCATGTAGCTATCGCCGAGCGCACGGGTAACTGCCAGTACGCCTAGATAACACATCAGAGTGGCCCAATCTCGTAAATTTACAGTAGCACTGACCATTCACACGGTTATTCAAGATTAGACCGCCAGCATTGGCGACCCTCTTTCCCTCATTCTCATCGCTCCCTTTATGGTCATAGCTGAGTCGCAATGCCTTGCCGTTACGACACAAAACAATCCGTGCGTCTCCGACATTTGCAGTATATAGAATTCTCTGTCTCTCGGTGCGTTGCGAAGATGCATTAGGTTTTGCATTTTCGTTGTTTGTGTTACCTGAATTGCTCTTGTCCGCCGATTCCGCGGGACTAGGGCTGTGAACAGGACGATCTTCCCACCTCAAGATCGCGCATACAGCAGTGCATCCACTATTCTTTACGGGTAGCTTCTCAAGCTGATTGTCGCAGTTTGTAAATGTCATATCAAGGAGTTCGGGTATGGGCGTATTGGGATGTTTGTGAATAGTCTCCTCGAGGATAACATGAAGCTTCCGTCCACACCAGTCAGCTGCGTATGTACCAGCATGCCCATCGAAAATGGCAAAGTATCCATTGTCAGAATCCACGAGCTCGTCAGGGGTAGGTAGGAAATTATACACAAAGGAATGTGTATCCTCCATGGTTCTTCGACATTTTCTGTTCTTGTCCTCTGTCACACCAACCCTAAAGGTGCTCCTGTGAGTTGGTCTCGATTCGCCTGCAGAATTGTTGTTGGAGCCCGGAGACTGAATCTGGGGATCATCTTTCAGAACTTTGAGAAATTCCTTCTCTTCGGTATTGGGGCTGTTGATGTTGGTGAGTGAACTCTTTGCTGATGCAATAAGCTCCCTTGCCTTCGAACCCTTCCGCTTTGGGATGTTCGCGTTGCTAGATTTCTCGGCAGCAGACTTGGTATCGATAGCAGGGGGCGCTGGCGCTGATGAAACCGATGAACGACGGGGCTGGGAAAGCGAAGTTGAATGCGATGGGTTTCCGTCTTTCGGAGAGAGCGGATTTGTTATGGAAGCGGAGGAGTCTGCTGAACCGTTGTTGTTGCTTCCAAACATTCTGATCCTAGCGAAGAGACCGCCGGAACTTGAGCGACGCTTTCCTGCCAGCTTTTTGTACTCGGGTGGGTTGTGAGCGACGATCGCGGGGTGTGGTATAGTGATGGTAATGCAGGATGTATGCTACGATGAACTGCCAAACTTGGAGATCCCTGGTAGGGTAGCACGAGGTAGGATGCGGAGGGATGACCGGGTGCGAAGGGGGGGATGGTGTGTGTGAAGAGGAGTGGGCGTCGAAGAAGGGGGCTCTTCGAGCTGCGGGTTGTAGAGTAGTGTCGTATGTAGTAGATACTCTAAAGCGATCGAGTATTATTTTGTCTGCGGGGTGGTGGTGTAGTGGTGTAGTTCGTTGAGGGAGAAGGAGAGAACGGGATGGTAGGTGGACAGGGTGCATCACCACATCGTCATAAGTTACCTATTTCAAGCATGCATATGTACAGGCAGAAAGGAACCAAGTACCCCAGACAAATAAACCTTTAAATAATATAGTTATATTTAAGCATAATTCTATAAGTATATTGAATAGAGATGTATGAAAAGTTAAATCGCCGATCCTGTTGGGTATTATTCTATTCGAGAGACTAGTCTCGAAGACATCCCAATAAACCAGGAGCCTGGATGTCCAACCACCATTCAGACTCCAACCACCACCACCAGAAAGCAACCGGAAAGAAACTGAACGGTATGAGTGAGTGCTTCTATAGGCTGTTAGAGGAGATATCGTCAGTTTGAGGAGAAGTTTTAAACCCCAAGGCAACCAGGGGATGACGCTTCCACCCGAGATTCAATGAGGATGAAAGTGAGAGCAATTGGACGTGAAACTCTACTGCTCGTGGTGTGACTTAAAGAAGGCTGCCAAAACTTGGATATGATTCTAGTGGCGTCTGGCGTCTGGCGTCGGTCCAAACCCGTCATGACAGAGCCTTGATTCTGTAAATGACTTGTCGTCAGTGGTATATTGGCTTTTCTGTGCGGTTTACCCCACCTGCTTCATTTCATTGTCAGTCAGAAATACAATACCAGTAGTTAATGCCATCCGCTTGTTAATGAGGCGGACGCGTCTGCTCAAACGTTGTGGCAAAGTCACCGCGCCATAGGTCCTCTAAGCCACCCCGTGAAACAAAAACGCCTTATTATCGAGTGGATGACGTCGCTGCGGCTGTGAATCGGAGTTGGTGAAACAGGTCTTTGGAACATAGGGCATTATCAGGAATGATATAGAAAGACAGCATTAACGTCTATTATACCCCACATTGAGGCAGAGAAACCAAACCTGCAACTCGAAGACCGCGGACGAATTAGACATCACGTTTTTGGGATCTTATATCTCCACTATAACGTCCAGTTTCCTCAACAATTAGCAGGTATAGAGTTGTGAAAAGCTACTATGCTCTATAATTAAACCACTCCTGGCCGTAACTGTTTGGTAGGTTGTTTCGAGGCTGGAATATCGACTTAGATTCGTGGACCTTGGTATGAACAGCACAACAACCATGCACCATCATTCGTTGAGCATGCTACCTTTACGGTATTCTAACTTGGCAAAAATGGCCTCCTCAGCTCCCGAAGTCGGCTCTGCCGTTCAGTTGGACGGCAGATAGGTTGGTTGGGGGTGAGTAAGGTACCCTCCCCGAGCCTGTAATAGAAACCCTGAATCGTAAGTGGCATACAGTGATACTAGCAATTGCCGAATCTATGCCTCCGGTTCAGATGATGATGATGTACCTGGTCAATTGAGAGATTCCTTAACTGAGAAATCCGTGATATGCAAGACGCTCCCTATACGGAATTGTAGAGGTCCTTTACACCAAGCTTCAGCGGCTTAGATAGCCATACCATAGATAATCGACTGGTTTCCGTCCTTAATACATCCGCGGAACCTTTGCAAACTATTAACAATGCTGATTTGTATTTGTAGTTGAATAGCCAGGTAGTGCTACCATCGGTCGCCCTTAAATGTCCACTTAAAATTTTCATATGTATTGTACAATCCTTGTTTTAGGCCTGGGATATTCCCGCATTCCATCAATCCGTATTATACATTGCTTTTCGGTATAAAGAGTTCAATTCCGATGACCTTGGATTTGAAATGGTTTAATCGAAATACTCCGGATGGACGGGTGTCGATCCTTCGAAGTATTCGGTTGCACCATCTGCCGGATTATTACTCAATTGCAATGAATACAGGACCTATGTATGGGCCGTATTTTTCATTGCCCTAAACCATAATGAGTGCTAGCCAGAATTCCTCGCCCTAGAAGCCCCGTTGAGCTTTATCCAGTGGCACCGTTGTTTAACTTGTTTTGTTGCAGGACGGCCCCAGGGGTAATGTCTTCGACACAGATGGGCTGCGAAATAGCGGGTTTTGGGTTCCATGTTCAACATGAGACGAGATATCCGGGCTCTTGGACGAGACCTAAACGACCACGGCACGAGTTGTCCCAGGACTCCGTGAGTGACACCCAATTATTGGATATGGTCGAATGTCGCCGTTTCTCCACTAGCCAGATGTTCGATCATAGGGAGAAAGAAAGAGCTCTCCCACAATCCGGGGTGATTTAAACGCTAGCCCTGATCTGATACCCTCAATTGGGTAGGCTGGTAGTCTCGAACGCTGGGATACGTATTCGCAAGGAATGGAATTGCTCCTCAGTGGGCTTCGGGGCGTGTTCTAAACGTTGGAGTTTCCCGATAACCCAGATCACCGCGCTGTCGCTGTTCCTTCAGGTGCAAAGCCAGTGTCAGCCCTACAACCCGCTAGCATCCAAGCTCAAAAAAGCATTTGAACTTTCCTTGTTCCTGGCCTCCACAAGCGCCACTTACCACTCACTGCACAAAAATTATGTCATTTGGATTTTCGTAGATGGGGAGACCGGAGTTGAAAAGCTCTATCTAGAGCAGTTAAAAAAGTTCGGTGCAAGACTCTGAAATATGAAGCCCGCATTATGAATAAGCCTTGTCTGCCCTGCCCATGACATAAACCAACCAATGAGAAACATAGGATCCGTCATTTTGGCGCTCTAGAGATAGAGGTACTTTCTCCAGTGGGGAGCAGCGCCAGTATAGATAAGTACTTATTTTTAGGAATACTGGTAAATGAAAATACCGGGACCCACTGTGGTTAACTTGGAAGCGCGGAAAGGAAGACCAAACACCAATAGTCTCCACGAATGGGCGAGAAACGTTTCCAGCCACCACCATTGGGCAAATATGCACCGTAGAAAGTCAAAATTGCCCACTTCACTTCAGCCCGTCATATCTCTTGTTCGCCAAGCTTTAGGAAAGCTTTGCCAAGATGCCCCCGTTTTAAGTGATGGTGGATCGCTGCCTGCGGCATATTGTCGTTCTTCGGTAACGACTCGAGGCGACACAGACCCGGCGTCCCCCCCTTTGTCCACCGACCGATACCCAGTTCGCCGCTGCCCGCCAACCGGGATACCTTGGATTCTTTCATGCCAGAGTTCCCCTTCGTTTCTTCGCTTCTTCGCTTTGTGGCGCAGGAAATAGGATTCATTTCTCAGTCGACACTACATATATCGCTCATATCGGCTTGTCCTACCCCTTCCAGTCATTCATTCATTTAACAACCTTACACCAATTACCATCGCGACACCGCGTTGAAGAGCGACATCGTCGCTGTCGCGGCCGACGTTCTTGCATTACTACTACTACGACCGCCAACGATTAATTCCCGACCTGGACGTCGAACCTCTCCAACATGGCGTTACGGCCGGCAACACCTCTGAGCGTATTACTACTTGTAGCATTCGTACTGCTACTTCTAAGCACACTGAGCGCGCCAATAATTGAGACTGTGAACATTGCGACATTTGGAGGAGTCAAATTTGGAGTGTTCGGGTGGTGCTCGAAAAATCCGAATAATCCGAATAGTAAAAGTGAATGCAGTAGAGTGTCGTTCGGATATGACATGGGTACGTCGTCTTGCGAATTGCGGGCATCCTGTTGAATTGGTGGCAGTGGAGGTTGTGTAGTTGGGGCTGTCCTGATATCATACTCCCTTAGACACAATCCTCGTGAATGAGGGGAGATCCGACTTTACACTACCCAGCAAGGCACGAATCTCGCTCACGAGCCTACTCATCGTCCATCCAATTGCCGCTTTCATGACGCTAGTTCTCTTCGTCCTGAGCGTGTTGGCCCATCTGCATAGACCAGCGCATTCCCCAAAATATCTACTTGCCTTATTGATCCTCTGCCTACCGACTGTGATGGTCTCTCTGTTGGCATTCCTGGTCGATATTTTAATATTTCTTCCGCACGTACAATGGGGTGGATGGATAGTTCTGGCTGCAACAATTCTTATTGTCACCAGTGGTGTTGTGATGTGTGGTATACGCAGACAGGTCGTAAGCCGCCTTGCCAGGAGTAAGAGAATTCAAGCATCTGCAGAGATGGGTGATCAGAATACCTATCTTGCAAGACCCGATATAGCACCTGTGGACTCTCGAGACCAGTTCCCTGAGTTTGCAACCTTCGAGGTTAACAAAGCCACTCCCATTGCACAGGAGGGGGAAAGAATTCCACTAAATCCCAGAGTTCAGCAGCAGGACGATCAAGGATTTCATCGTTCAAACACACTGAGGACTGAAAGCAGTGATAGGAGTAACTACGGTCCTCAACATCGTGGTAACGGTCCGTTAGGCTCAGGACATAATCCAATGGGGGGCAATGCATCTATGGCGGCATCACAATACTCCAACCATACCTTGCCGTCTTCTATTAGTGGATCTTCCGGTCCTTACGGGACAGCACAGCCAATACGGGGGGGGGCTGGATATGGACAATACCCTTCAGAGAGTGCACACGGCGATCCTCTACCCATGCCAGGACCATACGACAGAGCGCCACAGGGAGGTAGATACGGACCACCTCCACCAGGTGCGTATCGTGGGGGGCCACCACCCGGTGGGTTTGAGCCTCGGAGAGGCCCGTACCCAGGATATGGGCCTGGGCCGGGTCGTGGACCTACGCCCAACAACTACGGACCTGGAACCTATGGTCCTCCGCCGAGAGGTGCAGGCCCACCTGCGATGGGGATGGTAACAGGACTTCGTGCACCACCCCCGCGACGTCAAGTTCCTCCCCCAGACCCAGGATACGATGACCGTGAATACCCGGCTGGTATTGAAAATAATCACTCAGATGAGCGCCGAGAATTTGAACAGACTCTTGCGCCAGTGAATCCAGATGCGATTGGTAGGGCGCTTTCAGTTGATGGGCGTGGAGATGGGGCACAGAACAGTAATTTAGCGAGTGAAAGTGGAAGTGGAAGTGGAAGTGGGAAGTTGACAGTGGTGAATGAAACGCGACCAACATATGAAGAAGACTCGTACATCCCTCCCCGACCACAGTGGCAACAAGAAAATGGATCTACCGAAAACAAAGGGATGCCGAGTCCCGCAGAATTACCAACGTCAACGCCACGGCAAGGACCACCTTCGCGAAGTGGTTCGTCAAAGTCGAAACGCGCTTCAGATTCATATTACGAAGATGTTGCGCCTCAGTTTGACACCTCACATGAACGCTCTCCGACACCACCACTGCCCACTACATCGCCGCATCCAACAGCTCTCACTCCCGGAAACCCCAGTGCATATGCTCCACCCCCTGGTGCAACATGGGGTTCACCTCCTCCAATTCCAGATGATATAGACAATGGGCAACAAAGCCCGACTATGTCAACAGCCAGCGGGTTTACGAGCATCTCGCAGCGAGGTATAAACCCCCGATGGCAGGAAGAACAGAGCAGATTGGGTCCTGGGCAGTCGAGGGGAGGGGCGGGGCGGAAAAGCGTAGGGTTAGCAGGGAATCCGGATTTTGAGTTGCCAATAGCGAATAAGGGGAGAGGTGGGAGACCAGGATTTCGATAGGGCGAAGTAGAGTGATGGAATGGAATGCAATGTTTTACGCAAATAGGTTGTTGCTACTTGTGGTTATGATCTGGGTGGGAGTGGTGGTTCAGTCCCTTTTTTTGTTTTGAATTTGAGGAGATCGGAAATGTATACCCTGGGATTTGGCACTGGTTGTTGGTGGCCCGGATAGGTTACCGGATTTGTAAATGTTATTTTTTTTCTTGCGGAGGGGTACAGGTATACCATCATTCATTACGCTTTATTTTTTTTCGTCTTCAGTTTCTTTTTGTTGGGGGTTTCTATTGGCCATGAAAGTATATCCATTCTTCCTTTCTTCCGGTGTACTTCTTTCTTTCTGTTCTACCAACTACTACTACTACTACTTCCTCTTCTCTTTACACGATGGGGATGCCGTAGTTAATACCATGGCCAAGGCATACGGAGTTGATTCTTGATTCTTCTTTCTGGGAGTGGAAGTCGCGCTATTCTTTTGGTTGGTTTGGTGGTAATTTATTCTTGGGAAAAAGTTGAAGCCTCCTACCAAGGGAGTATATTCAATCTAGGAGCTACAAATGATGTGAGGAATACTTATTGTTTGTGAGAAGAGAAGGCGGCGATGTTTTGTTTGGGGTTGGGGTTCGTAGGTGATATGGTGTGATGCTTCGAGGTCTGAACGTTATGTCTTCACAAAGGCATGTACCTACAGTCCGTCGTAGTCTCACTAAAGATTGCTGTCACAGACCAGAAACCAGCTGGGCTTTACAAAAAGTTGGCATGAAATCGTCTTGTCCGAGCTTTCAAATTGTCGAACCACCGGTGCACGCAAAGTAGCCTTGCACTCGAAATCCAGCCCCTTCTTTTAGCCTCCGGCAAGCGCTTGCGAGCGACGGGAAAACCTGGGAACGAGAGCAAAGTAGCCTGTCATACGGCCTAGACACGGCCAGCAAAAATATAGCCACACGCAAAACAGCAAAAAGGTGAGAACCACGGGCCCCGAGCCTATGACCTTGGTGTTTACAGCACCAATTAAACATAGCAGGTTTAGAACCTGCTTGCCGGTGTTTCTAGCACCAATTGTCTGGGTACTCCAGATTTCGAGCCTGGAGACTTTGAGTGTTTATTGCACTGCGGGGTTCGAATCTGCTTGCTGGGTGTTTCTAGCACCTGCTCAGCCAGATAAGTTTTTTGCTAATCTGATGATTTTAACAATAACCATGCGGAGGTTGTAGTTAGCTATACCTAACGCGTAGTATCTCAATGTACGATCATATATGTCTGAATGAACTTCTGACATTTTTCCTCTGATCATGGTTATCACTCGCTTAGGGAACAACCGGAATATTATACTTATTCTACCGGCAGACGAACAACGACCGTCGCCAGTCGTCAGATTCTCTAGTACATATGTGAGTAGTCTAGAGAGTGTCACCTGAGAAAAGTTAGCTAACAAAAAGGCTTCGAGGTTCGACCTCGTGTCATGTACTTAGAAGATTTCCGTAACATATTATACTACACTACTCTCACAACACAATGCTATCTAAGACGGATGCACTTTATATCACCTATGCCATCCAGGCTCCAGCAATGTAGAGAGGGTGGTAGGTGGGATCGCTTTCGAGCAATAGAAATTGTGTCCGCGGGGCCAAGAAACCCGTCCACTAGATATTTTTGACAGCCTAAAAATACAATACGCTCCTCTAACAGCCACCACCACCCTCAAGTTCTCCGTGCCGTTTCCCCGGTATTGCTGCTGCTCTTTTCCTGCTCCCTGTATTACTCTTTCTCTCATCTTCCTGGTCTTCCTGGTCTTCATCTCACACTTACCGCTTTTCCTCCGCTGATTCCTCCAACTTTGCTATTTGAAATTTCCGGTTCTAAAATGCACCCTGCGCTTTGTCCCTCAAAGAAGGTTCCTTTGAGGCAGGCCAGGGTTCTCGTCGAATATATGCCGCGGCGGGGTTGCAGCATGTGCAGGAATGACATCTAGACTCTTAAACTGCCAATTTCTCAGAGTATGAACGTATACTGCTGTTCTAGGAACTGGTAGTGGGTCTAGACACTCGTCCTACTCATCCATAGCATGATATGTCACTTAGCTCAGTTCACTAACAGAAGTCGACATTTAGTGTTTGTTCGAACGCAGCATTGGTCGTAGTGAGACACCCATTCGGTGTTTATTCGCCGGTACTGCATCAAAAGCAAAGTTCCTGGTTTAAGCGTATGTAAAGGCACTGTTTTGTACCTTCGTATTCCACATGCTGTTTCAAAGCTTTGTTCTGAGGTCATCGAGCAACATTGGTCAAGTCATGTCAAAAGCAAAAGTTGCAGCTCAGACGTACATTAAGCAAGGTACCCCACACTTGTCAAATAGTAATTCCGAGCACACAAACCTAACAAGTCTACTAGCTCTGTCCACTTTAGAGGCCTTCATACCCATACATGAGAAATCTCCGGGTGCTAGTCATAAATTCGGCTTGTGCAAAATTCCGCCGCGTTTACGGCATCGGAGGTTCAACTTTCAAGTGAGGAGAAATGATTGGTGGTATCTGGGCCAACTAAACGGCTCAAAACCCGGATTTTTTCCTGCTTGAGTATGAATGACGGCCTTCAAACCCTTCACATACTGCGAATCGACATAGCGCACTGAAATCAACTCAGCCCGTGGAGATTATACTAAATCACGAACCTTAGGAGCCCGAGCGGACGGGTTCATGCGGGTCTTCGTTAAGCATGCACGTTCATTACTTTTGGTTGAATGCTGACGATAACAGTGGGGGCATTGGCGGGGCGCCTGGCCACCGGAGCAGCCGTGCGGAATACCAACCGGACAAATGAAAGTAATACGGCCCCATAGGAAAGATATCTAATATCATCAGGAGTAGGCGTTGTACGCATAAAAGAAAGATAACAGAAGTAATGCATCCCATCCTCCCGCTCCCAACTCCGGTAATCATGTGAGTTTGCTATGCCGTTCGCACCGGGTGCATGAAAGTAAAACAAAATGAGCCATCTTCAACACCAGGGAATGTGTTCCGGATACGGATGACGGATTACAGGATTTGCACTAGGATAAGGAGAGAAACCCCAAAACACACAAGATTACGATCCTTCTATGGTCATGGCATCATATCATACAAGATCACTCCGCTAAACGCCTTACCTGGCGCCAACGTCTGGCTTGCATGAATGTCTTGAAACTCACCGTTATTTCAGCACGTGGAGCCCGCGCGAGCGGGAGTCTGACGTATATATGACCGCGTCTGCAGAGGAGTGGCCCATCAACTCTAGTCTGTTTCGCACGAAACACAAATTCTTGTACGTAGGTACACGAAGAGAGAAGCCTGCAGTGCAACAAAGGTTCTCTCACAAAACCTGGGGACCCACTCCACAAGCTTAATTGCGTCTTCTGGCTCTGCGCGCAGACAAGACAGGATGTTGCAAAAGGAACATACTGGAGATATCCAGATTACCGGCCATTTCTCCTGGAACAGTGGAACAGTTTGACAAATCTTATAGCATAGGTGCAAGGATTGGGAATCTCGAACAAACCTTTAAACGGAACACAAAATGCTCGACATAATACCACTAGTTGAGTACAAGCTCGTAGCCGCATTTCATGTTCGTACTAGACAAACGCTCGTCGATAACAATGACGGCATTTTTATGTAGGACTAGCGGTAGAGGCGTAGAGGCGTAGGGGCGTGGCGACGTGGAGGCGTAGAGACGCAGAGGCGTTCTCTCTCGCCCGATAGTGGTGGGTCGTTAGCAACCCTTACAGGATTCACCCAATAGTGCGAGGCACAGGCCACGTTATACGGCAGTTGGGACGCGCGTAGGACCATGGATAGGTGTACTATTTTTCCATGCTTGGATCCTGAAACCATAGTAGGTGTTGAGGTTGTTTTTTCTCTATGGTTGAGGCTAGATCGGGAATGCAAGGGGTTGAATCAGTGTGTTGAAGGGAACAGATGTGAAAAGCCAGAACGATCACTTGTAATACTGTGGAGATCTACTGACTGCCGATCGTACGTTGTTCTGATGAGGTTGGGGTTAACCACGTTCAATCCCACACTATTTCGACTACCCTGTACGAGGAATACAAAATGTTCCTCGGAGATCGCAACGTGGCGGAAGAGATCGGCTCAGAATACCTCCTTCCATACTTCCATCGAATGATATCTTATGTAGGTTACGCAATTTTGCAGAATTGAAGACCCGTCCAACGCTAGAAGCTGGAGGTGAAGGAGATATATACGGAGATAGACACTACCCCCCTGTCTGGATGGTCGCCGCTTTTATTGGGTTAGCATACAATAGGATTTAATTGGCACTGTCAATGATAACTGAGGGCTAGGGTAACATAAGAATACTGCAGGGAGAGGGTACCCGTCGAGTCGAGTGAGATAGATAGACCTGAGGCACGGACCAGGAAAGAAGGCGAAACCAGACCTGGATGAAAACATGTGAGCTTCCTACGAATTCGCTTGTGTGTTATTTATATTGAGCTTCGGACGCCATCTTCGGCACGCATAAACATCTGAAGATACCCGATTAGTATATGTGACGCAAACGGGGTAGTCTAAAGAGGGACCTAGGATATGCCCTGGGAATTGAGCTCTTGATGCAGACCTTTGTCTGGGATCTCCTTTGTTCTCGAATCTGAATCCGAATCCTACACTGAGTTAGAGCTTCTGTCGTCCATTCCAAAAAGTGCAATTGCAGCCACAGAAGGTCTGTGTGTGCATGTCGGAGTCCCGATATATGATTTCCGTTGCCGGCAGCATAGACTTTAGTATCCTCCTGTTCCTTAAGGCCTGCGGAATGCCGTTACAATAAGTATAGCACGATGTATTTGTGCTTTATACTTTGGCGCCTTCTCCTCAGGAAGGGTTCTCAATGTGAGGTCATTAGCTATATCTGAGACTGTTACGATGACCGGAAATTTGATGCTGACAGCGACGTTGGTGGCTTCGCCTGTTCTCCTCCACAGTCAAAACACCTGTGAGGTATCAGATCTAGAGTGTTCATCCATTAGATAATTCACTCAGTCCACGATTATCCAGTCTCTCATCCTCATCCCTCAAAACCAACCAACTACACCCGTCTGCCAGTCCCTTGTCACCACCGAAACCCCTTTGCAACCGTTTCAACTGAAACATCCCGCAGCGGCGGAGCGACACCTCTTTGGGCCCTATAGACAATCAATGGCCCCTAGGTCGTATCGTATACTAGCCAAGTAATCAATTATTTATAGGGATCCTTTCCACTTTCAATTTGGCGCGTAAACTGCACTTTGCCACGTTTCGGGCGGCCAAGCGATACCAAATGTTAATGGGCCCGTTCCCACGTTCCCACATTCTCCCTGTCAGTGCATCTTCTTACTCGCACCTCCCACACCCTCCCAACCAACCAACTGCCCAACCAACATCCAACACCCAGGCAACCAAGACCAAGCATGGACTCTTTCGCCCCAGTTAAAGACGAGGCCTCCCACCGCCATCCCGAGGACCGAAAGGACTCGGACATTGGCAGTGATATAGATAGCAACGCAAGTATCAACGATTTCGACATCGACAATAATAACGACGACTTTGAGATTCCAGGAACTGGTCCTAAAGACATGCCTTTCTTCAAGAATTCAACCAAGCTTACCGGCTCACATCAAACTGTGAGTCTTCATCCTATCCCCCTACATGCACATGCATCATCATTCGCAAGGATGCTAACCTCTTCATCGCAGGGTGTGAAAGGTGTAATAGCTGATGCAACATCATTCGAATCTGCTCGTCGCAGGACGCAAAGGCCAAAAGAGCATTACGCCTTTGCCGGCTATGTTACACCGGCGGATTTGGATTCGCGCACCCCGCTCAACCAAAGCAACAGCGACCCCGAAAGCGGGGATGAGGAGAGCTTTGTTCGGACCTGGCGCAAGAACCGACTTGCAGAGTTGCGAACAGTAGCTACCACACGAAAACGGTCGCCGAGCAAGCGGAAGTACGGACGAGTGGAGACTGTCGATGCCGCGGGATATTTAGATGCTGTTGAGAGAGTCTCGTCTGAGACTATTGTGGTGGTCACCATCTTCAATGACGAGGTGCCTATTGCCCTACTATGCCTGCAATGAACTTGAAACTAATGGTTTTGGTGAAAATATAGTCGGATGAGTCACGATTCGCTGAAGATTGTTTGAATACTCTGTGTAGGCGGTACACAACAACCCGATTTGTGAAGCTGCATCACATAGAAGCCGAGATGGAAGCTTCAGTTGTACCTGCCGTGCTGGCATACAAGGGTGGAGAGCTTTTTGCCAATATCATACGCATTGTCGACGAGATACCTCCTGGACGGAACCTGAGCACCGACAGCTTGGAGCTGGTCCTCCGACGGTATGTTTACAGCGCCATTGATGCAAATGGAGATTTGCTAACAGGTCATTTCTAGGGCAAACGTGTTACACAAAGATTAATTCCATCCCGAAAGCTCGAGCGATTTTCCTACTTCAATTCTTGCGGATATTCTTTGGGAGACTTGGTCGTTTTGCTCTTATCATTTCATCGGATCTATCTCGGATTTTCACATATTCTTTTCTGGTGTGACAGGCTTTCTTTCTTTTTCTTTTAACGGCGTGCTGTTTATTGGTTCGGGTTTTGGGGTTTCATGATGTGCTTTTTAACGATCTGGATTTCATTCGACGACCATTATAGAAGGGCTGGGAGCAAGAAGGGTTTATTTTGGGTGGCTTATCTTCTATCTTTGAATCGATATCAAGGGGTTTTTTTTGACGTTTCATGCTATGTTCAGCTATGTTCAGCCTCAAAATTTGGCTGGCCTCGGTCTCCTTTGATTTGTGTCTGCAGAATGACGTTGGGTCATGCGAACGAGAGTCAAGCAAATAAACCGACATAATGCGTACTTCATTCGAGGAATTGCACACGGACCATTGCTGTTGGACGGCGGTTAGGGAGTGACTTTTGGGGGCGGATCGGGTGCCTTTGGAAGCTTGGTCCAGTTGTCCAACTAGAGCTGCATAAAGGATGACAACGGCTTACATTCCCAAAACGTAAATAAACCCTCAAGAATAAAAAAAGTCGTCTGCGTGTGTTCTCACTTCTACGAATCGGAATATTTCCAGGTGCTGCAGAAAAATTAGGAGAAGAGAAGACAGAAAGGAACTTCCCGTACCAATCACCCCACAGTCCGAGATCGACATGATGACGGTTCCAAACCAGCACAGACTCCCGAGATGAGGAGCGCCGAAATGTTGGATGTTGGATGTCGACCGATAGGTTGCCTGGTCGCAGCGAACTTTTTTGACATTAACAACCTTGGAAGGCTCCAGGCTTCCAGGCTTATGATGTTGGTAATGAATGTGTACTCCAGAAGTTAGTGATTCGTCAACCTATTTTATACTAACATTCTTTTGCTCATATCTGTCAAATATAGCGGGATTTCCCTCCACGATTTCTGTGGGCATCCGGAAAGGGGTATTTGATGTAAGGAAGTTGGCGGTGATTTCCATCCGCAAAATCATAACTGCCACAAGTCCATTTATTCATCGATATGCTCGCCTTACTATTGCGTGTGTTTCTCTCAGTAGGAAAACAAGTTGCGTGTATGAGTACAGAAGTATTGATTTGCTTCATAGATGAATTTGCTCGATTATCACCAAAACCACTGGAACTAAAACGGGTGTCTTGCTGATATAAAACTTTGCGGATTGATACATTGGGCTCGAGTACCCCCTGTCTCAAATACCTTCGAGCTACGAATATCTGGAATTCTTTGCAGCTACGCTATAAGTGCACTTCGTCTAGGTGAAATTACTGTGAGTACCCGTTATTGATTGCCCAAATAGCCCCGGGTTCACACCTAAGGGGAAAGACATTCGTGGAGTCTCGGAATGCCAATATGCTATCAGAAGCGGATGATAGGTATAATTGAAGCTACGGCGAGTGGAGCTGAGGTGGGACTGGAGACCTGCGGTGCTCCATGGGGTGAGAGATCTGTACGGGATTCCAAAATGGGGGAGTTAGGCTCAGCATCAGTTTGGGGGCTACCGGGGAACCGGGTACAACTTTCCGTACGGGATCGAAGCCGTGTAAGTTCAGAACGGCGATAACCACAATATTTTTGGATATACTAGTTCACACGGTACTGAAACCCCAACTTTCCCCCATACGGGATCAAAGCCATGTAATTCAGAACGGCGATAACCACAATATCTTTGGATACACTAGTCCACAAGATACTGAAACTTCAACTCTCTATAGGTACGGGATCCAAAGCTGTGAGGGTTCAGGGTACGCGCAGAACGACAATACCACGACCTGTTATTTGACACACGGGGATAACGTGAGAACTTATTACCGCAACAGACGGCAAGCATTCTCATTACGGTGCAAGATACCATATATGTTGTGGCAAGGGCAAATTCTGACCTAGTTTACCTACCGGCAAGAGAAAAGGACTCCGCTGAAGGTAAAGTCTTCGTAAGCTCAAAGACAAAGCAGCAAAGAGAAGAACCCCTACAAGCCGTGGAACTGTTCTCCGAAGGTCGCCAGATAGCAAGTCCAAAATGATTTATTTCTGCATGTCTGCATTCGGTGTACGCTCCGCAGCTGCGGAATCGTCCTGGATCTGCTAGTTTACAGGACTCATATATGAGCCCAATCCCTCAATTATAGTGTGTAATCATTATACGCATCGATTGATACTATACTGGGACGCTGTCCAGTGCTGATGGCAATTTTGTTTCGGGCGACCGCTGTTGTCAGCTTTGAGATATGTTGGCACAATTTGGCTGACTACAATACAGAAGGTTGAAGAAGAGTGGCGAAGGAATTGGGTCCAGCATGGCGTGGGTTGAGAGGCGTAGCAGGATAGGAGGATTGAAGACGGTCTCGGGAATTGCAATCCCCCAACATAGTTCAACCTGAACTTGGATATCCAGTGGCCTCGTACCTCGGCCCTTTGATCTCACGTGATTTAATACTAACCGAAATGGCGAGTCTGACCCAAATTGAGATCATGAAAAAAGTGAGGTGAAAGAGCCTGGAGACATCACTCCACCAAAATTTCAAATTACCTGAGCTTTGGGTTACATCTACCTGAGTCAATACCGAGTATTTTTTAAAGAATTTTACTACATGTGGACTCACTGCAGCCTTAACCCGAAGCTGATCCGGGCTTGAACCGGGTCATTACCAGCTTAACCCGGTCACTCTCGATCACTTTACACCACAAATTTTGTCCGACTTGCTTAGTGCCCTATATAAAGTCAATTTCTTTTCCCTTAAACTCTTCTTTCCGTGCAAACCCAGCTCAAACCCGTGGTGTTGAAATTTTAACCGGGTTGACCTGGAAACTTTGTGTGGAGCAAGGTCTCCAAGCTCTCACAACTTCGTTCCCTCGCCACACTATTCCCTTTTTGTCGCATCCATTTTCATCTTAGTGCACACGTACACAGCTGAGAGCCAGATTCGAGGCCAGATTCGAGGCCACTTTGCGTATGGGGTGTGCTCCGACCGATGCTCTGAAGCAGGAAAACACCCGGACAGACACCCTGCTGAAGTGCCTTCCGGGCTCCAGTGTCGGGTGATGATTAGTGGTGGACACGGAACGGTCGTCTCACGTTTCGCAGGGGGACGAAACGTTCCATGTGCATTGCTACCGGCCAATAATGCGCGTCAACAGTAGGCCGGGGTTATGTCTGTAAGGTAAGGCAATCCGCCGAGAAGTTGTCGGTTTCAGCGGTTTCTTCGCGTCGTCACCCCCAACCGTATGAGAGTAGCACGGCGAGTACCAGGTCGACTCGTGGCTGTAACAACTTTCTAGAAGAGCAAGTCCCAGTAGCTATCTTGCCTTTCATCAAGCATCGCCACGATGGGCTAGTAGACAATACCGTCGCAGCTTGTGAATAGTTGTCGAATCCCTCTTAGCAAGCAATTACATCCCGGACTACCCCCACTAAGAGTGTTGTAAGTGGCCCTGCGTTCGAGTAATCCGAATATTGTAGTCTTTTCGCAAGTGGGAGTACTGTTGAGCTGTATGAGCCGTTCGTACCGAGTGAACTCCTAAATCGTGTTTGCTAGTTCGGATCATCTAAACCAAACGTCCAGAAAAGTCGGTATATCATCACAATTAACATGAGTCTCACCGGGTAAGGGTTAATTCCCCAGCTCAGGGGACGTGATTGGCTGGGTTTGTGCCGGCTGGGAAGTGGACGATAACAAAGCTAACGGTCATAAGCGGGGAAGCGTGCGGGGAGGAAGAGAAAGAATGAACCGATCGATGACAGCATAGTGAGTGATGTAGTTAAAGTTCGCGATGATCTTAAGGAATTTAAGACTTTGCTAGACAAAAATACTAGGCAAATTCATCTGCTGGCAATAAGATGCTTAAATCAGCGCTGGGCTGGGCCGATAGTGGATTACAAGCTGCTGAAGGCCAGGGCGAGTGAGTGCCTATGCATCAATTTCGGAAATTGCCTTTCACTTGAGGAAATGGAGATAATGTAGGACAAATTTCCAGACGTAAAAACAAATTTAAGGAACTGAAGTTGATTTGGGGCTTCTGTTAAAAATAATGACGCAAAAGGGATTCGAACACAAGGTGCTCATGCGAAGGGTTTCCAAAGATTTGATTAACGGTCGTTAGTGCCCGGAACATGGCTGTCTCTGGTAAAAGGCAAGAGGCAGATTCATTTACGCCGAGGCCGACCGGTAAGTCTACTTCTATAATTTTAATATATGAGCTACCTTTTGATATCATGTGTAACAACTACCATGACGCCAAGCCATTCTGCTCAGCACAGTTCTACTTAATCATGCAGCAGTTGTAAAAAGTACCGCATAGTCCAGTAAGGAAGGTATGTTTAATAGGATTAAGTTTATATGGCTGGGCTATAGACATCACCGTGCTCTACTTCGGTCTGTCTCGTTGAACACTAATAAACTCAGTACCGTCTTTTCTCTACTTCCTCAGTTTGTTCAGTATATCGAAATTCTAACAGGCGCAATTTCCACCAATAAAATGTATCAACTTCACCTCAGGGAGGTCCCGCCTCTCCGGCTCAGGAATACAATCAAAGACCTTCGTTGATCTTCCAAGTCAGGAAGGCCTCCCTCAACGCCTCCTTCCTTGCCTCATCGCCAAATATCGCCTCGATAGCCCCAGAACTCAACTCCCATAACTCCTTCTTCGACAATCCGAAGTTTTTGGCTATTATATAGTATTCGTTCGAGATCGTAGAGCAAAAGACGCCTACATCATCGGTCTATTCCAATGATCAGAAAGTTTCAAACTTCTAAAGGCCGCTAATACTCACGCATATAACCAACGGGCAAGTCTTCTCCTTCCACCACTCGCCAAAGTGATGATCCCCATGACACTTGACATCCGGATGCATATTGATCTGAACGTTGCAAGATATGCATAGTTCCAAGGGAATCCTCTTGCGGGTAATCTCGCTCTTTACGGCATCAGAGACATGAATAACGTGCCCTAGTCTGTCTGGCTGATATGAAAGCAAGGTAAACAGCTCATCGTCACTCGAAGTTTCTGCGACTTCCGCAAAGTGAAGTGTCAGGCTCAATCCAGCGGCTTTGGCTTCGGCAAATACGTCGCGGAAACTGTAGATATCGCCTTTCTGGATAGAAAGAATCCACGCTTAGTCCAAGCAGAATAGGGTTTAGGTATATGATATCTTACCCACGGGTCTCCACAGAGATCCATTCCTACAACTCCACGGTCTTTGAATCGGAGAGCTAGGTCGAGACACTGCTGTGCCTTCTCGAGGGAATCTCTCCGGTCAATCGAGAGAATCAATGTCGTCTTCATTGCAGACTTGGTTGTCCGTTCGTATGTCTCAATTGCCTTGAGCACCGTTTCCACATACTCTTCCTTCGTCAACCCAGTCTCTGGAAAATCTCTTGGAGTTGTCCGCAGCTCAAGATGGACCACTCCATCCTCGTCAAATTCCTTGAGAACGGTATTGGTAGAGAAAGTAACGGTTTCAACGTCGTTGCAGAGGAGATAGATGTATTTGGAAAACAATGTGAACTTTAAAGGCTATGATTCAGCATCGGATATTTTGGAGGAGAGTGATAACATACGAAAGCTGCGAGATCTTTTAGCCCGTCGGCAGGTATCACTTCCAAAGGATCCTCGAGGGAGAGCTGGGGATCCTTAAGTTTCTTGCTGAACCATAACTCATGGAGGGTCTGACGCCGTATGCTGCCTGATAGGTGAGCATGAAGTTCCTGTGGAAGCCGTTAGCGTATTGTCTAGAAAATACTAGATCCTAATAGCAGGTGATTTTGACGAAGTTTTCCCCGAAGAAGCCGCGATCTCCCTCAGCTATTATATTGGCGCAATTCGGTAGCTTGTGAAACTACTCTTACGATTTTAGGTAGCTTTTTGGAGAAGTGCTCTAATTCGATTGATTCCATAATGGAGAATTTGCGGTTGAAGTTTCTGAGGGGGTATTACACTAAAATTTGCGATTATTACTCCCTAAAACTGATCTCGTGCCCAGACTTTGACGCTCCGCCCGCTTACAAAGGGCTGATTTACGAGATCAGCGTCTGAATTAAGGGTTAGGGTACTCCACCAATCGGCTGTTCCCTATCCCGAAGATCATACAAGCTTAGCTCCGCTCAGGCCCAAACCTGAAGTTTACAGTTCGTTTACATAATCTAATTTTTTTGCAGAATCGGAGAAAGAATGGCGACGGGTTGGTGACTACATAAATAAGTAGAGAGCAAGAAGGAAGAGGAAGAGGAAGAGGAAGAGGCTGGAGAGGGAGAGGGACGGGCACCCAGACAACGCAAAGCAGAAGAAAGAAGAGCCGCAACAGCAAGAGTGAGAGACTAATATCACAAAAACAGGAATTTAGCGACAAAAAAATGGACAGTAGTACAACAAATGTGGTAACTCCAAGGTTAGGGGTAAAAACGTCAGAATAACCCTAGCCCTCCAAACCCTGAGGTAAACTTTAGGCACGTGACATCAATCTCGCCCTAACGATATCCTAACGAAAACTGTCTCATTTGAAGGTACTTTGGCTTCGTTAATCGGGCCTCTGTGCCCGTTATTTGGCCTTTTTTTGTCCCAAATTTCTCGGACGCATCAGTTGCACGATAATCCGTACCGCTTGCTACCAGTGGGATGGCTTTGAACAACCAAAAAAACTTGGATACCCAAGGAATACTGAGGCTTGGGTTATTGCGTACTGCGAAGGAGAACATTTCTGGACCATTATTGAACAGCTTAAGGGACGTTTTCGTGGTTTGTGGAAGATTTTGGAGCTCCAGGGTTATAAAAGGTAGGATGTCACAAACGGTTGCAGGCGACACAAGAGTAAACAAAGAGAGGAACATATTAAAAAACCCAGTTATTCGAAAACACCGTCATTCAGCAAGTATGCGTACTACAGAAAAATTATGTGGCCTCTTACCGTTAAGACTTGTAGACGAGAGCGGAGCATATTAAGGAAGACCACACTGTCACCTATTTATGTGCAAAGGCAGAATTGGATGAATTGAGTACACCTGTAAGACTTCTGAGTTGAACACTGACACGCACGTAGAGTGGCAAAAATCCCTTTTAGCATAGGAAAAACCCTCATGTATGAAATTTTAACGCCGTACAAATCGTGAACTCTTCATGAACAGTCACAACCACGCCGTGGTTTTGAAGGCTCAGGGACCATAAAGATCCACCAGCTGATGCTCCGCGTACTTGCCATATTTTTGGCCACCACGGCGCTAGTTTCCTTCCGTTTTATCGTCTTCGTCATTGACCCACTTCAGAACACCATCCGGGGTCTCCGCCACCAACACCGTATGAAGATATCCGTGGTTATCGAATGCGAAATAACCTTCACGACAGTGGCACAGTGTCATCTCGTCACCCGCAACGCGGTACCATCCGTACGGTTTTGCGACTTCATGGAGGCCGAACACCTTTTCAAACATTACGTCATCGGAGAAAACTCATGAAGGAAAGTGACAGCACCGAGTTCGAGAAGCTTATTCCAGAGGGCAGCTTCGTCCTTGGGTGTGTCTAGGACGTCAGAAACCTGTACCAGAGGATGTTTTTCTAGAGTTTGATGCTCTAGAGCAACTATTGTTGTAACGGCATTCAAACTACCCTAGGAGCCAGTTCATCGAGCCTTTTGCCAGTATGTACATTGGGTTCAGTCCGGGAGTGACTGTAATGAGAGAATTCGAAGTCCTTCATGTCGGTTTGGCGAGTTTGTTGCGATTAGAAATTGAGTTATAGACATGAAAACTGACATTCAAGTGGAACATCAGCTCTCTGTTAGGAATTGAAGAAAACTTACTAGTATTATTGTCGCTTGGAAGCTGGGAGCGAAGTTCCTTAACCAAACGTTCGAGCGCCTCAATCTTCTCTCGGTATCCCACTGGGAGATATTAGTCTAGGACAGATCTAGAAGAAAAAGACGCCCTCCTACATGAATTGTCATTCATCAGTTCTTCAGTTAGTTTGCCTGTGAGATTGAAGGTTGCTGGTAGCAAGACCTCGCTGGTTGATGGCTATGTGCAACTCATTCTGGCTTCGGGGGAGTGGATGGTTGGTGGGTCAGTGCGGATCGAAGTTATGATGGTTGTTGCAACAGAGGCAGTGGCTGATGTGCTTTTGCCAAGCCGCGGTTTACCCTCATCTCGAATCACTCAATTCTATAACTCTATGCACAACCGAGTGCAACTCAAGTACTTCATAAGTAAAGTACTCTCACTGATACATACCTGCACTGTTTGTTGAGAATCGGTCCAAAATCTCCTCTTCCGGCCTCTCTTTACTCTACTCTAGGACACATTCGGGGTAGCACACGTGCCCTGTCTTCTGTCGTACGATTCATTATCAATGGCCGAGTGATGGCTTCTTGATTCTTGACGTGAGTGAAGCCCAGCTCCAGATTGGCTGAATTCTAACGGTTGCCGGTAAATCGTTTACTGCGGTCTTTAGCGCGTCGTCTTCGTCTATTTTCCTTAGTGGTATAGCTTCCGGCCGAGGAACCGTGGTAGCGAAGCAGGTGATGATGCCCAAAGCGACTCTCAGGGCCCTTCAAAATTCTTCATGCAAACAGCTGCAAGGCAGCTTTCTGTCATCGTATGCTTGCCTGTGGACCTCTGCAAGCCAAAGGCTTTTACAGAGCCTGAACATACGTAAGCTCTCAACTTTGTCCCGTACAGCCTAAATGAGCTAAACAAGTGTGAAGAATACTGTGGAGGTAAGTAGTTATCTTATTAATTGACTAAATTTGGAGTACTGCCTTATTTAGTCGTTTCGTTCCTTTTTGTTGCGGTTGCATCTGTTGTTTCTCGTCCTGCAGATGGAACCTTTTTGTCTGTCTGTCTGCCTGGCCGTCTGACTGACGGCCAATTGACGGACTTGAGATTCCGTCAGATCACTAGATATTCCGTGTGCACTTGCTTGTAGCGAGTGCAAGTCGACAGTTTTGCAGTTTCTTTGCCTCATTCGGAGTATTAGGACCTCTTACTTATGTCCATAGTAGTCTCGGCGCCGAAGGGCATCGCTCTCATGTAACTATCAATGTCAAGTCGGTGCTACGTGCTTCTCCGCCGCCTACCATTGTCCCCCTTTCCCCCATCCCATCGCACATCCCTATATCTTACCCCCCCAAACAACCCACCACATACCCGCCTTCTCCTCCACCGCCCGCCGCTATCTTCACGTCGCCGACTCTCCCAGCCAGTGCAGGAAGAGGAAGTGATTTGCAAATTAGTGTTTGGCAGCGGGTCACTCGCTTCTCTCGTTTACTTCAGCAGCAGCTCTTTGCGGCACATCACCAATAGTCGACATCGACAGCATCAGCCGTCGCTTCACATCGCATTACCTGTCAACAACCTCCCTCGATAAACTGAGTACCCCCTAAACGACAACGATCATGTCCGACATTCAAGATCGCATCGCCGCGGCGCGACGAGAGGCGGAGAATTTGAAGGCTAGGATAAAGGCTAAGAAGGAAGAGTTGGCAGATGCAGACTGTGAGCAACCAAAACTAATCCTACGCAACAGAATGAATTACATCTCTTTCTGCTTTTTTGGGAAGCGTTGGACTGATAGTGACGGGTTATCATGCAGTGCGACAGGTCGCGAGAGAGACATTGGAGCCCTTACCCCGTACCAATATGAAGGTGAAAAAGAACCTTAAAGGCCATCTTGCAAAAATTTACGCTATGCACTGGTCAACGGATAGAAGACATCTCGTATCAGCCTCGCAAGATGGAAAACTGATCATCTGGGATGCTTACACGACGAACAAAGTTCACGCGATTCCCTTACGTTCGTCTTGGGTCATGACCTGTGCATATGCCCCGAGTGGCAACTTCGTTGCCTGTGGTGGTCTTGACAACATCTGCTCAGTCTACAACCTGTCTACCAGGGAGGGTCCTACTCGCGTCGCCCGCGAGCTTTCGGGTCATTCCGGTTATCTTTCATGCTGTCGCTTTATTAACGACAGGAGGATTCTTACATCGTCCGGCGACATGACGTGTATGTTGTGGGATATCGATACTGGAGCTAAAATTACGGAATTTTCAGACCATTTGGGGGATGTCATGAGCCTCAGCATCAATCCTACAAATCAGAATATTTTTGTTTCTGGGGCCTGTGATGCTTTCGCAAAGCTTTGGGATGCCCGCACCGGCAAGGCAGTGCAAACATTCGCCGGCCACGAGTCCGATATCAACGCTGTGCAGTTCTTCCCAGATGGTAATGCGTTTGGTACCGGGTCGGATGATGCAACCTGCCGCTTGTTTGACATCCGCGCCGACAGAGAATTAAATAATTACTCGGTATGCTGATACATAGAGCACTTTTTATACTAACATAAATCATGAATGCTGATTAATATTTCTGTGTTGTAGTCTGATCAAATTTTGTGCGGAATTACATCAGTAGCGTTCTCAGTGTCGGGTCGGTTACTGTTTGCAGGATACGATGATTTCGAGTGCAAAGTGAGTCAGATTCTGGCTTTGCTTCCTTGTATGAGGTATTGCTCCGGCTCAGCGCTGACGGGAGGCCGTGCGTGACAGGTTTGGGATGTACTACGCGGCGACAGAGTAGGCACTCTTAGTGGGCACGATAACAGAGTTAGTTGCTTGGGCGTTAGCAATGATGGAATCAGTTTGTGTACAGGTTCTTGGGACTCTTTGGTAAGTCTGCTCGTCCACCATATCAACAGTCAAGCTTACACTTTAACAGCTCAAGGTTTGGGCATAAAGAACTGGCCAATATCGAAAACCTATAATATGTATCTTTCTCTTGCCGGCGGAGGTTTTGTGAGATGTGTGAGAGCTTGCCATGTTTAATGTTGCCCTCAAGCCTGCGCGATGTTACTATCGGAGTCTTGCGGGTTAAATATACGGGATGGAAATGATAGGGATGAATGCGTTGCTGTCCCTGTCACTTACCTCGTTCTGTTCCTTGTTTCGTTTCTTCCCATTCTTACTGGTTAATATCGCCGACCAACTCGACGACCTAGCCAACTGTGTATCTTACTACGAGTCATTTCCTTTTTTTCTATTTACATGTTGCTCTCTGAGAATATGCTCTCATACACTTTTGCTCGTATTTGGAGATGTGCTTCCTAAAATTTGGCCTGGATATCTGGTTGTGCATGTGGTTTTGATACCTTGGCTATCTTTTTGTTTTCTCTGACTAAGATACTTTTTGTTTGTTCTCAAAAATGGTGCGACATACGTGTGTTGTGTGGTTGTGGATGTGCTTTGTGGTGGAGATGGATGGTTGTCGTTATTGGCTCTTTCCCAACATTTCTGGAGTTCAGATTTTTACTATATTTGCTTTATATTGATGATGTCCGTTTTGCTTTTGAATACTTAAGTACTTTTTAGTTTATGTTCTTCCATCCCAACTTTTTTCCCCCTGCTGTTTGGCCGAATCTGGTTATCTGGGTTTCTTCGTTTGCCTTGATACCGTTAGGGGCCTTCTGATCTTACTGTTAGTAGGGGGGTGGGAAGGGACCTCTAACAGTAAGATCAGAAGCAGTAGGAAACGGAGGGTATCAATATCAAAGATGAAGAAGTTTTGTGACTGTTTCTATTATGATTGTGATGTCATTTAGTTCTCTTCCCCTTCTCACGAAAACGAATAGACAATGCATTGTGCTGCTCAAGGTCAGATTTGTTCCGCTATTCACGGGCCATCGCTTGAATTTTTCTACCACCTCAGTTGTAGGTGCTCTCGAGGTCGGTCTTCTCAGGTTGAATAGGCCACCCACTCATGTATCCCATTTTTACATGCTTCGCTCAACCCGCTACCCCAAAGCCAGGCCGCAATGATATCATACACCGTTTCCATCTCCCTCCTCCTCCTCCGCCTCACAATGTCCTCGTTGACGGAACCAAAGGCGTATACCCCCTCCTCTGCAGCAAACCCAGCAAACCGCTTTCAAGCCTCCCGTACTACACCGCCGTTGCCACAATATCAGCCCTCCTCCCCATGTCTCCAACCAGGAAACAAAAACTCACCAACGTGCCGGCCGCCGGTCTCGCCGGCGTACCATCTCTAATCCAAACGCCATAACTCCCCATCATCCCAGCCATCAGCACATCAGTGCACAGACGATCCCCGACGACCACGACCTGGTCCGGCCTCGTAACGCCCGCATCCGGCGAGCGCTTCAGTAACTCAAAGATCTCATTGTAGCAGCCCGGTTTTTTGGTCGAGTGGCGGAGAACTTTTACGCCCGTGTTGCGCTCTAGAATCTCTGCCTATTTAAATTTTGAATTTAATCCTTTTGGATTTGTGTTTTTCGTGGGAGTTGGGAGGGGGATATACTTCTTTACCCCCCAGATCCTCACCCGTTGTTCCCGCAGAGTTGGAAACAATCAGAAGCCGATCACCCGGGTACTCGACCTTGAGGCGTTCAAACGTCTCCTACATAACCCCCCTCCCCACTCACTTCTTAGTCTTCCTAAGCCGTCGGAAAAAATAGGGCGCGCGACACACGAACGTGATAGGCTGGATACACAGTCAACGCGTGTGGGGCGGCAAAGCAATTATCCTTATCGAGGATAACGGCGCGAATATCGGTTTTTTCGCCCGGAAAAGCGCGTGAGAGAGGGATTGGAAGCTGGTCGAAGGAGGCGATCGTGCATTGTGGGTATAAAAGCGCTGGGTTGTTGAGGGAGCGGAGGATATTGACGGTGGCTGAGAGGTTGAAGGGTGCCATATTTGGTGATGTGAGAGTTGACGTTCTTGGCTTGGTGTGGATGGACTTTCCCTAGTAAGTGGATGAACTTTCGAGGATTGGTGATAGTTTAACAGCATGGTAAACAATATAGGTACTTACTTAAGTATCTAGACTGATGGATAGACACATGCAATTCCTTTATCGCGTTCCGTTGGAAATATGAAGAGACACGGATTCACGAGTGCTTGACTATGTGAAGAGAGCTTTGGGTTTCACTTTGGAACTGTAAATAAATTTAACGCTCAATATCGATACTTAAGTATTTCCAAGGTTAGATTGACACCCCAAAAAGTGGTCGCTTCGTGGGCGCATTTTTCATGAACCCTCGGTGGGCCGAGTACGTACATCCTCATCGATATCCGGTATGTGCATGCCATCACAAACCCTGCCGATGCAAACCGCTCTCCATTGTAGTAGTCTGTAACCTTACCACCAGAAGAATCCCGCTGAAACCAATAAACTCCGTTCCATCAGTCCAAAGAACTTGCCAATCCCCAATGTGGTGGAGGATATTCACCACCGTTGATATGATATGATATGATATGTTGATGCAGCGCACTCCCACCCACAAAAATGATGACATCCACCAAAAAGAAAGGAAAGTAATAAGATCACAATAGTACTCCAAGTCTCCAAAGAAAAGATGACCGGCCCATTGACACAAAGCTCCTATCAGAACACGAGCCAAAATATGAATCCAATAACAAAACAAAAGTCACAACGAAACTAATTTGCAGCACAAAAGCAAAAAAACAAAATCAGCAGGAAACGAAAGAGCCAAACAAACTGTGGCTACTGTGAATCCAAAGAGGCTTTGAACTAAAAAAAAAGGCTAGTAATTGACCAACAAAAGACCACTCTAACTAGGAAAAAAGCAATAGCGAAGAATATGCGCCTGATCCGCCTCCTTGGGAAAATGAAGAGCGCGGAAGTGTGTAAACATGTACTCATAGGCATGCGAGAAGCCATAACTCGTCCAAGTATCATTCTCGTTGAATGCGTGCCACTACTCACCCCTTCAACAAATCGAAACGCCTCCCCCTTGATTCGCAACATCCTCCAAATATGCCAGGAGACCAGCGCGGTCCTTCCCAGCTGGGCTTTTAGCCTTGTGTATTCTTCCTTCAGATGGTGTACCCAGTCTTGCGGGGGCGGGAACGACAGGCTTCTTATTCTCCATCTCGGGACTCGACATCACTGCCTCATCCATTATAGCACGGGGAGTGACTGGCGACCCCGATTGGCTGCTTGACTGTTTAAACATCGCCAGTAGAGTTTGTGCTCGCTCGCCACTGACGGACGTCCTGCGATCAAAATTTGTAGTAGGTAGAGTTTGCGGTTTTTTAGCACCGTAGTGGTCAATATTGACTGGAGTACCTCTGCGGAGAGGAGGCGGCGGCGATTTATGAGGCGGCTGCGTGGTTGTAGGACGTGACGGTGGGGCATACGATTGCGGTGGCGGCACAGTTGTAGAAGGACGGCCAGACATGCTGGCCCTCTGGCGTTGGGAAGTGTGGCGTTGTGGGGTATGGGCTTTAGGACCACGGGGCGGGGGAGGCGCTTGAAGAGATATGGGATTGGCCGGTAGTGGATTCGAAACTGTACGGTCAGTACGCTTTGGCAGTGTTGCGGTGTTCGGCGGTGGCTGCGACGCTTGTTGTGGAGTTGCAGCTTGTTGTGGAGATGGTGTTTTGGGTTCCGGCACTGGTGGCGGTGGAGATTTTGCCACGGGAAGCGGGCCGGTACCCTTAAGAATGGATAGCAGAGCCCCAGCCTGTCCTGGTTCCTGCGGCTTTGAGCGCAAAATAGGCGGCTGTGGAGGAAATGCATCCACTGGGGTAGGCGGGGGGTGGTGCACTTGTGGCCCGTATCGTTGAGGCATCGCACTTCCGGGCTGCATTACAGGAGGGGTGGGATAAATTTGATTCATGGGCGGAAAAGAGCCTTGACGTTGATGCGAGTGATGAGGTGGCTGGTTTATCATTGGAGGCGGGCCATAGCGGGAAGTAGGCGGGGGTGAAGGCAAATGATAAGTGTTCGACCGGTTGGCTAAATTAAGAGCTTCCTGCTGCCATCCGCTAGGGGGTTGCGCCGATGGATGTGAGTTTTGAAACATCGGCCCAGCAGGTTGTCCGTTTTGCGGTGGTTGAGGAGCTTGGTATGATGATGAACTTGATATGTTAGGTTGAATACCAGCAGGGGGATATGCCATGAAATTCGGATGCGGGGAGGTATGAGATGGGGGCGAATGATGAGATGTCGAAGGCGAAGATGATGTAGGCCCGCCTTGCAGCATTGAAAGTAATGTTTTTGCGTCCAGGTTTTGCGGTAGGGGTGATGACGGTCCATGCTGGGCGCCGTTAGTAGCCGGAGCCTGTGGTTTTCCTCCAATCACCTCCTTCAATCTTCTTGACGCATCGTCTTGCTCAGCTGTATTTATGTGGCTCCCAATGTCTGACGCTGGTTTCTGGATGCCTAGCAAGCTCTTCAGCCCCGCAGCAGAATCGTCTTCGACCTGTGCCCGCTGTTTCTCAACTTGGGTAAGGGTTTTGCCTGCTGATGCTAGCTGCGCTTGCTTCGTTGCTGCCGCCTTCGCTTGTTGAGCAAGCCATTCCTTGCCTCTAGTTGCTATCCACTTGCGAAGCTCTCTAATGAATGGTCCAACTAAAAAGAATCTCCCCTGGCGGACGTTATTCTGTTCTCGATGACCCTTCTTTATCGAGTACCCGGGAAGTTCTGACAGCTTGTGCCAGGCAATTTTCTACACAGAATCGAATCAGCATCACATACCAGCAAGTGGAATGTGGTTTTGCCTCACGCTAATCTCTTTCCTCGTCCTTGGGGCGAATTCGGTGTCCTCGGGCACCCCTGGTGCAATGTATAATCTCATATCCTGCTCCCTGATGTTTATGTCGATTTTATCGTTCGCCTCAACCATTCCCATCAGATCAAATCCCGTCTCTTCATGTACCTCCCGGATGGCGCAATCTCTATCATCCTCATCCTGGTCAATCTTCCCTCTGGGGAAGCTCCAGCTGGACCCGCTCTTCCATCCTTTGACCAGCACGCATTTGTCCATGTTAGTGTTAAGCATGATGCAGCCACGAACTGGAACGCGCGTCTTGTAGGTCATGAAATCGGTGAACGCAGTTTCTGTTTTCCATAGCGGTATATGTGCGATCAACGACCTGGGAACATGACTCAAAATCTGGTGGATAAAGGGCCGAAGGTGCAGATTTGGAACGCTGGTATTGATTTCGCGGATGAAGTCCTCATAATACCAATGCGCTTCTTCAATTTGAAAACATATACGCTGAAGAGGCATAGCCCGTTAGTTGTGGTCACACAGACAATAGCGGGGAAGGTGGAGTAGTAATACCTCGATAGAGCTCAACTCCTCCTCCGGGAGGAACATGAGGAACCTGTAGACCGTCCCAGTCAATACCACTACCCACCATATAGTAACCACAAGCTAGCTGATAGTACCTCACACATAGATCATCGAGAATTTCATGGAAGGTTGAATTGCTGATTACCTACAGATATCGTCGCATTAGCACCGCGCATCGACCAAAGGTAAACAACCCACCTGAGCAGCGACCGAAGAATCCATCCAATCGTCTCTGACGCAGAGCGCGTGCAAATCCCTTAAATCTGGTTGATACAATAAAATTACGGGAAGATAAACCCGATCAAATCCGATGGATGTAGGATGACGAGGTATAGTGGAGTTATAGTGTTGAAGTGTTGGTGTTGGAGCCAGAAACTATCGTTGTGTACAAAAGAGAAGGCAGAGCAAAGGGCGTATGCCCCTGAGTTAACGAAAGAAGATGGTATCAGGAAGGGGGGGGGGGGGTGGGTTGTTTCGATAAC
>Ga0307515_10002984_pt1 | contig 35937 bp, 18 predicted proteins | sample 17_EM_MG_FD_194513 | JGI IMG/M metagenome (GOLD analysis project Ga0307515, IMG submission 194513) | Populus trichocarpa ectomycorrhiza microbial communities from riparian zone in the Pacific Northwest, United States - 17_EM | ecosystem: Host-associated > Plants > Roots > Unclassified | place... | reverse complement strand
CTTAAAGAAAGGGGTGAGGAACTTAAGGTTCCTCACCACGCTAGTGCCGCGGCGGCACGTGACGGCAACTTGCCGCACGTAACGGCAACTTGCCACACGTGGTGGCAATATGCCTCATATAGTGACCACTTGCCTTTATTCCCAACATAGGCAGTACAGAATAACTTAGTAGTTATTTATTTTAAATATAGCTCTAATAGGCCTTGGTAAGCGGATAGACTATAACCATAAATTATTATAACGGCGGTATTTTAGATAGCCGTCTATATATATAACAGTAGTAGGGTTAAAAGGCTTAGGGTACCGCTTTAAGTGGGTTAGCGGAAGGCCTAGCCTAAACGTAACTATATAGGGAGCTTGCGGATTTTAAGAGCCGCAAAGGCCGTAAACTATTATTAACTTTACAATCTTAGTAAAATAACTAGTAGGATCGTCCTCTAGCTACGGAAGCTCCGCGGATATAAAATGGTTAATAACGGCTAGGTTTAGTAGCCTATCGCGGTTATACAGATATAGGAAGAGTAGTAGGTATAGATAGGGCAGGCCCTATTTCTAGTACTTAATAATCTAGATATAGCCACAAAACTAGCCGAAGATCTACACCCGTTTTAGGTCGTATATAAAGTGGTTTAGCTTTAGGTAGAAGACGTATATAACTAGATTAGGCCTATCCGTAGCGGTCTGGCTAGGTAGTAGCTTATAGGTAATCTCGTCTTACCTAGGGTTAGTAGTAAATATAATAAATAGGCTTAAACGGCCGTATTTATAAATAATAGCTATAAAATCCTAAAAGCACTACTTAATAAAGCGGGCTCCGCTAAGGAAGCTTAATAGAAGAACTATATAGCGGCCCAATAATTTAGGGTCTAGATTAGCGTAGGTAAGAGTATCTATAATACCGTTATATAGCTCAGTATAAAGGTTAATTTAGTAAAAGCAGATCTAGTTAAGCTTATTCTAATTATATAGCGCCCATACATCTACAATATACTACTAAAATAGCCGGTAGTAGGTAAAAGGGATTAACCTAGAGTTATTATAAACATATAGGTAGAACTAAAAGTACGCCTACTATATTAAACGGTCTTACTAGCGGACTTAATTAGAGTTATATAGCTAGAGACCTTAGTACCAGCCAGTATTACTATAGGGGAAGAGCAGTATATAATAGAGCAGTATATATATAGCGTGCGCTAAGCTAATACGGCAGTATTGTGGGGGTTTATTAGGTATATAACGCTCTATAAGCATAATATTGCAGAAGCTAGCATTACTATACTTATCTAGTATAATAACGGCCACCTTATTACTTATTGGGAGGTTCTTACAGCGCTAATTAGCACTAGCCTTTAAGATAAGCTGTATTTATAGGTTTAAGATAATCTGTAATAGGGTCGTTATAGGCTAAGCCTAAAGCCGTTCCCTTATAGTTTAATAAAGGGCGATAAAAGGGTTCCGTACCTTAGATAGTATAGTAGTAAGGTATTATAGGATAACCGTGTCCAGCTGGGCGTTAGGATTAGCCTATAGCCGGATATCTATAGCATAACTAGGGTTATAAAAGTACAGCTGCGTATACCACGGAGTAATATCGGCAGTAGCCTCTAGCGGGCCTTATAGATAGTAAAGCTTACTATATATCTAGAAGTAATTTAGGCCGCTGCGGGCTATACTATAGTTAGTAACGGTATAGTTTATAAATGTAAAAGCCAATACTATATTATATAGGCGGAGCCGCTCCCTAAACTGCCTAGTAGAAGTACTATAGGACTGTAAAAGGTTGCGTAGATAGTTTAGCGGAGGCTAGAATAGAGGGAGGTTTACGTTACTATACTTATAGTAGGCTTTAAAGTGTGAATTACTAGGCTTTAATATACTAATATATTTATCTATCTAATATAGGGCGGTATAGAAGTTATAGGTAACGTCTATAGGACCAAGATCTAGCTGCTCCGTAATAGGGCGGATAGTAGTAGGACTACAATCTAGCTACTTCGCGATAGGGCGGATGGTAGCAGGTTGCAACTAGATTGATACTAGTAGTCGCGGCTAAATTAATACGGGTAGTTACGGCTGGATTAATATGGGCGGTATAAGGGGAGAAGCAGCGGCGGAGGTAGTAGCGGCTATAGTTTGGTTTATAGGCTGCGGAAGGTCCGCTAAAGGTTATTAGAACCGTCTACTTCTTTTCTCCTATATATATAGAGTTAAAAAGGTAGTAAGTTTAAAAAGAGTAAATAAAGAATTAACCCTATAAAAGTTATAGGTCTTATATAAAAGCCTACAATGGTTCGTTATAAAGTTAGCGGAAAAGCGATACTACTTATAGGTAGTACAAAATAGGCAGTTAGAAGGCATTTAGGCGGTAGGTAGGGAGTAGTATTTAAGCAGTAAGGGGTAGGATTTAAGGTCACGAATTTGATAGGGTAAGCACGTCCCTAAGCACGTCCCTTATATTAGGTGACCTAATAAATAACAACCTATTAAAAAAATTAATTTAGTACTATAGACGAGAATTCCGTTAAATTTTCTAAGGATAATTTCCAAATTACTGACTTATAGCCAGTAATTTGGTTCCTTAGAAATTTAACGAAATTCTCGCGCCTACGGCGGGCTTTTATCCTTCTAAACTCAGTCTGCCCTACTACTGCCCTACTACTGCTTTGCTACTACCCTACTACTACCTACTACTACTTATTACTACCGTTATACTATTTTACTATTTTACTATTTTTATTACTTTTAATATACCTTTATTTTTTAATTTATAGCTATCTTTATTACTACTTATATACTATTTTTTTACTATTACTTTATCTACTAATTTACTACTACTACTTTAGTTACTTAATAATTATTATTACTACTATTTCTATCTTTATTATTATTATTTATATATTTTTAGTACTATTACTATTTTTATTCTTTTTTATATACTATAATAATTCTTTTTTAATTTACTAATTTTACTACTTTAGCTATAGCTATAACTTTTATTTTTACCTTTATTCTAATTTTATATAGTACTACTTTTACTATTATAAAGAGGACTTTATATTATAGAATACATTTAATTTTTAAAATTAAATTCTCTTTTTAAAAATGTTATATAAAATAATTATATATACTAAAGACCTTACTATAAGGACTATTATAAAGGGTATTAATATTTATATAAAGTAGAAATAAAATATATATATATATATTAGAGCATTAAAGCTTTAACTACCCTTTACTGCCTATTACTGCCCTCTACTGCCTATAACTGCCCTTTACTACCTATTACTGCCCTATTACTACCCTGCTACTACCCTACTACTACTCTACTACTACTATACTACTACCGTACTATTATAGAATTTATATAGCTACCTTTATATAATAATTGCGTAATATAGATTTATATAATTAATCACGTGACGTATATTAACAATAGCTATTTACGTTATTATTATCGTCTTTTTCCTTAAGCAATAGCACCACTATTACTACCACCATTAGTACTGCTACTGCTGCTGCTATATTATCTGCTCCTGCTCCTACTACTACTGCCGTTCTTATTACTACTACCGCTCCTACTCCTGCTTCTGCTCCACCACTACCACTATATCACTACCGCTGCCGCCGCTACTACTATATCCACGCCCGGCCGCCGCTTTTTATCTATACCGCCGCTATTTTAGGCTAAGTAGCCTATGTATAGGACTTCGGTCCTAGCAGATAAGCGTACTAGTAAGCATTAATACTATAAAAGAATTTAAGAATTTAAGAATTTGAGAAGATACTAATATAAATAGCTGCTGCCGCTACTGCTGCCGCTAGGCCCCTCCCCACTCCTACTACCGCCGCTGCCGCCACTGCTGCTGCCGCCGCCGCCGCCGCCACCGCTCCCCTGGCCGGGTTTACGGCCATTAATTAGCCTACCGCCGCCCTCTCCCCCTAAAATCCGCCGCCTACCACGCTCGCCGCCGCCGCCGAAGCCGCTGCCGCCAACACGGCTATAATGCGGGCGCTACGTCCCCTACCGCGCGTTTAGGGCGTGTCTCTATAGTAGGCTCCTGGCCTAGGTAGAGCTTCTAGGGTCTACTAGGGGGTCCGCCTAAAGGCTAGGGCCCTAAATATGGAGGCCGCCCTAGCGTAAAGCTAGGGTATAATAGCCCCGTAGGCTTATGCGTTATGCGTATAGGGCGGTAGCCTATTTATAGAGTGTGTTTTAGTTACTGGCTAGCTATACGGTAGCTATACTAACTGCTATTATAGTAGTAAAGGGGCGCGCTGCTCCTTTTAAGTTTGTAAGTTAGTAATATAAGCCGTAAAAAGTATAACTAATAGAGATAATAGCGTCTGCTACCGCCGCCCCCCCTACTATAGCCCGCTTCCGCTCCCGCTCCCACGCCTATATACCTTCCGCTACCGCCGCTACTAATAATAATAATAATAACGACAACGATAATAATAAGGAGGGGGAGGAGTTAAAGGAGTTAGAGGGAGCCTTACCTGCCTACGTCCGTTTCCGTTCTAGGTAGCACGGGTAGATTACGGGGCTGCTCTGCCGTTTAGCGGCGGTTCTTAAAGAGGAGTTGTTAGAGGATAAGGATAAGGAGTAGGGGAGGGGGGGTAAAGAAGGGGGGTTAGGGTTTACTAGGCCCTACGGGGTAGTTATAAAAGTTTTATTAGCCCTATAGGGCAGTTATAGAAGTAGTTATATAATAAAATAATATACCTTATTATGAAAGCAAAACCTCTAAATAAATACTGCGGCGGGCTTTTAGCCTTTTAAACTTAGTCTACCCTACTACTGCCCTATTACTGCCCTGCTACTACCCTACTACTACTACCGCTGCTATACTATCCCCCCACATCTTAGCCTGTAACGGCTAGTAATACCTTTAAATATATAATATTAGTAGTTATACTACCCCCGTTCTCTAGCAGTAATAGTAAAAGCCCATATATATCCGTTACTTTTAATAATGTAATATATAGCTGCCTATGCGCAAAGACTGGTATATACAAATTAACCCTAATAAGGTTAAAAGACTGCCCTTGCGACTTATTTACGGTTATAGTAAAGTATAGCCGAATTAGAAACTGCCTTCTACTAATAATAAATGGCAGTTCTCCCTCCGTAGAGGTAAGCTTAATATAAGGGATTAGCTATAGCTGCCCGTAAAAGCTACCGCTAAGCATTTAAGCTTTAATATAGCGCTAGCCTAGGCGCGTAATAACTATATAGGTGCCGTTATAGAGCCCTTCCTTAGGGTAGAGGTTCCGTAAAAAAATAACGGGCGCGCCTACCTTTAGGGAAAGCTTTAACGGAGGTAGGTTATTGGGGTTAAATATCTGCAGGAGCTCTGCTAGCGGCAGTTCTATATAATCTTCTTCTCTATTTTGCTCTATAGAGTCTATAAAATAAAAGGTGCTTAAAGAGCCGTAGAGCCGCGTAAGGATAGCCTCGTTAATCTTAGCCATAGTATTATTATAAATAGTTAGGATAGCGCGATCGCGGAAGGTATCTAGGTTATAGTATACCCGCGTAAGTAGATATAGAGGGTATATATACTTATAGAAGGATTCCTAGGACTGGAACTGGGCTATACTAGGTAAAATACTAACCCTACTAGCTAGGGATATATTGTAGGATAAGCTTCGTACCTAAGCGGTAAACTACTGGTTTATCTCGCCCTGATGGACATATATATTTAACTATAGGGAAAGGATATAGAAGGTAGGCTAGAGGAACGACCGCTATAGGCAAGCACCTATAATAGCTGCGCGGTTCCCCTATAGGATAATAGGTAGTATCTAAGCAAAGTTACTACCTAAGATAGTAGGGAGCCCGCTAAAGGTAGAGTTGTTAAAACGGACGTCTATAAGTATATAGTGTATAGCTTTAAAGTAATAGCGGTGCTATATTAGCACCTTATCCTAAATAAGCAGAAAGGTATAGCGTAGAAGCTTGGCTAGATTTAAGTTTTTAGAGATATTATAAGTAGACTCTTTATATAGATTAATAAGTATCTAAAAACGGGAGTAGGCCGTACGGCTACTGGGTAGTAGGAGGGCCGTAATACTAAAAGAAGCTACGTAAAGAATAATCTTACTGCGTAAGCGGTAGTAGTGGCAGAGGTAGTAATAGAGAAACGTTTTATTAGTGTTTATAGGGCCTTAGAGGAAGAAGCGGGCTATCTACGGATTGGTATCTATAGCGGCAACAATAGTATTAAAGCACACTACTTGGTCTGTATTTAGCTACTAGCATAGCTTAATAAACTAGTGTTCTTCCTCTATAGGATTATATTGCTATAGCTCGGCTATAAGAAGCGGGTTACTTCTCTCCGTAATAATACCCTACTAATACTAAAACTAGGGCAGGCTATAGTCCGTAAGCGTCTTTTAGTAATTAGTAAGTATCTAATAGATAAGGTATAGGCCGTAATTAAGATAGGCGTTATCGTTCTAGCCAACTATAGAAGGAATATTAGGTTGGCGGGCTAGAAAGCGAGGCAGATTATTATAAATAGACTATTTAAAGCGGTTCTATAAGGCAACTGGCTCCGTAATAGGGCTATAAAGTAAAGCAGTTATAAATAAGGAGCGTAGCTAGGCGCTAATAGTAAAAACAGTGGCCTCTATAAAGCAATTAATCTACTTATAATTATCCTTTAGCAGCCCTAGGGCTATATAGGCAGTTTAGAAGGTTAGATATACTATACTAGTAATAGTATAGAGGTCCTTAAAGGAGGTAAGTCTAGGAATAGATATTAGTAGCAGCTATAAGTAGAACCTCTCCCTTATAATAGGGCTGTAGTAATATATACGGCCTATTACGGTATTTCGCTAATAAGGACGCTATTCCCGCTGCTTTATATAAAAAATATACTACTTAGGAAAGTCTTAATATAGGCAGTTACGGCCATCTTTATGCTCCACGTTATACTTAAAAAAGGCTATTAAAGTAGAGTAGGAGAGCTTAAGGCGCTGCTAGATCTCCTATACGGACTAGTCTAGCTAAAAGTATATAGGCTACTCGCCTAGAAGGTGCACCGCAAGCTAGATTATAGGGGGGAACTCCTTATAAATAGGAAACTTAAATAGCTGCTAGATAGCCTTAGAGGGGCTAATATAACGGCCTTATAAATACTAGCTTACCTTATTACCGTCTATAAGCCGTAAAGTAGTACGGTCGCTCCCCTTATATATATACTTATAGATATACTTAACGGACCATATAGAGGCGTAGATCTCAACATTTATATAGGTATAATACTTTATAATTAGATATAGGGAGTACGGAATAATTTAGCGGTTATCTATTTTAAATATATGTTAGGGCACTGAGCAGGCTGATGGAATGATACATATAATACTCTATAAGGAAGAATTTCAGGGGCTTAAAGGCCCCGAGAAGATATCTACACGATAGCCCGCGCGCTGTCACGTAACACGTCGCTAAGCTTAAAGAGACTGCCTAAGTACCCCCCCCCCTACTAACACACCCCCCTAGGCTCTATAAGCTTTAGCGGATAGGAAACTCCTCCGGGATAACTATACTATACTCCATAAGGTTGTGGTTAATAGGTAGGGGTAGTATAAGTAATAAGAAATAAAATTGGGAAAATGGAAATTTCGAATATTGATGACGCTCGATCGCCTGTCTCCTATGCTAAAAAGTAGTATTAGTAAGCTTTTAAATTTTGGAATTAAGTCAATTGGCATCAATTCTGAGATTCCGCTAGTTGTAGTATAATTTCCTAATTAGGCCTAGGTGACCTAGGAGACTTTAGTAACTCTAATACCTATCTTAAACGCCTTATAGGCGACTTTTAGTAGAGCCTTTATTAAGCCGTCTGCTGGCTAGTCTATGCCCGGTATATAGTATAGTTTAATCCTACCCTGTTTAATATTATCCTTAATCTTACAGAGCTTAATATCCGCATGGCGCTCTTTTAGCACCAGTCGCTCGCCCTTGGTAAGTGCTTAAACGTTTATACTATCCGTGTAGATTTAAACTAGAGCTAGATCCGTGCCGTTGTAGCTAAGGGCTCTTAGGAAGGTTATAATCTTAATCGCTTCTTATACTGCCGATTTAATTACTAGGTACTCTACTACCGTAAATAATATCGCCACTGTTAATTGCTTCTTTAAAGCCCATTTAATTAGAGCTCTAGTTAGTTTAATAAACTAGCCCTAAGTTGATTTGCGGTTATCTAGATTATTACTATAAGCTATATTGACGTATACCTCTAGGTTAAGTCTCCTAAGGTTGTACTGCTTACCGCTATATATTATTCTATAGTCTTTTATACCTTAAATATATCTAAATACTCTCTTAACATGCGCCTAATATTCGTTAGGTAGGTTAGCTAAATATTATAATAGCTTTCCTATAGCTGTAGATAGGTCTAGCCTTATTTAATATAAGAGCTAGGTAAAGGATCTAATGGCTTTTAGGTACTACTTCTTATAGGCCTTATCTATGAGGTTTTCTAAATGGCGCTTTCTTAATTAAAGGCTAGTAGCTATTGGTGTTGCTTTTAGGTTAATTTTAGTAAGCTTAAAGGACTTAAGGATCCTCGCCATATAGGCGTCCTGCATAATCGCGATCTTTTAATTAACTTGGTCGCGTGCTATATAAATCTTTAGGAAGAATTAAAGCTCTCCTAGGTCTTTAATCTTATATCGTTTCCATAGGAGCTCCTTAAGGGCCTTAATTACTAGTATTGTTGCCGCCGTAATTATAATATTATCTACGTATAAGTAGAGATAGGTATCCTAGTATTCGCGATGTCGAAATACGCAAGGATCTTTATTAATTGGCTTAAATCCTATTATCTTTAGATATTCCGTTAGGGTATTATACCATAGTAAAGGTGCCTGTTTAAGGCTATATATTGCCTTTAATAATAGACAGACTAACGTACGGTTGTTATTTTTAAATCCTTTTGGCTATTATATGTAAATTAAGTGCTTCCTTATAAAGCTATTTAGAAAGGCCGTAATAACATTAATCTGGTAAGCCTTAAGGTTATACACCGTAATTAACGCTAGTAGGATCCTATACGCAGTTAAGGTCACTACCGCGGCATATATACGGTTATAGTTAATATCCGCCACCTGGTAGTTACCGTATATAACCTACCGTGCCTTATACCGGATTACCTCTTTAGATATATTATATTTAAGGTTAAATACGAACTTTAATAGTAGTACTTATACGCCCTTTAGTCTCTTAACTAATTAATATATCTTAGCTTTTTAGTATTAAGTTATTTTAACTATTAGCGCTTAACGCTAGTAAGAAGCTTCTAGTAACTATAGAGCCTCCTTTAACGTTTATAGTATCTTAATCTTGTACGGAGCTTCTAGATAAGGTTCCTAAGGAGCCGGCTATATCTGTATATAGGATAAGAATGCAATCGCCATATAAAAGACCTTCTTCTTTTAGCTATAAGTATTCACTCTAATAGGAAGCTCTGCTTTAGCAGCTTCTATCTCTATACCCCCCTTAAGCTATTAGTTAATTTAGTAGACTCTATTATTATCTAAATTAACGTTATCTTAATTGTTATAGTCCTCGTTATTGCTTTTAGCAATTAACGGTATTATACTCTCCCTGCCCACTAGGAGTGAGTTAATAGTTAACTGCTAGGCTACCTTCTTAAAGGCTCATAGCGCCTTAGCTACGTCCTTTATAGTAGATATATTAGTTATTTAAAATATAGTAATGTACTATCGCATGTCTTTATGTAGATTAGTCGCCTTTTTAGAGACCGGCGCTAATGCTAAGGAGTCCCCTAACTCCGTTAAGGGGCTTTAACTTAATAACTAATTCGACTAAGTTGACGGACCTAGTTCTGGTAATAGAGATGACTATAGTGTCGCCCCTTCTAGGCCTAGTTTTCCTAGTACTAAGTTAGGAGTGTAGGGTCCTTCTAGTTCACCTATACGGTGTTCCTTTTCTTCTAGTGCTTTTATAGCAGGGTAGGTGACTATAGTGACTATAGTAGTAGTCGGATCTTATAGTTCTAGTGGTAGTTCTGGCTCTAGCTCCTATATAGTAAGCTTATTCTCTAGCGTGGCAATTAATAGATCTTAAGCTTTATTAAATATTACGTTACACAATTATATAATCTTGTTCTTAGCCGGTATTTAAACACGATAGATATAACCGTTATTACCTTTATAACTAACTAGATGTCCTTTCTTAGCTTATAAAGCTAGCTTTCTTAACTATACGCTCTCTAGTCCTTTAATATGGACGTAGGTAGTTATACTATAACGTTATAGATATAATATATTTGGTATGCGCATTTCGAACGGCTAGTTATAGTACTTAGCGTTAATTTAAAACGGTAATCTGGTCTCTTTTTTATAAGGTATTCTGTTCTAAATTCGAATTGCTATTTTATAAGCTTCGTCCTATAGGTATTCTAGTAGATTAGCCTTAATTATTATTAATCTAGCTATGCCTAATATAATGCCTCTAATGTGTTTAGGTGTTTTGTTCTGCTTAAAGGTATAGGGAGCCGTACGCAGTACGTTTATACCTATTAATTTGGCGTATTTAGTAAGCTCTTTAATGCCGAATTCTCTACCGCCGTTAATTATAAGCGAGCCGATATATTGTCCAGTTTGGTTATATACTAGATTATTAAGCTCTTAAAGCCCTTTTACGGTAATTGTTTTTTTGGTTCTAAAGAAGGCGTATATATATCTAACGTGCGCTTCTATAAAGATTACTATGTATTTATTACCCCTAACTCCCTTTAGGGTAAGGTAGAAGGTGTTAGTATACATACGTTTAAATGGCCGCTAAAGTAGTATAGGTGTAGTTTAAGAGACCTAGCGCTTTGCCGTCGCTAGGTAATAGGCCTTGTATTAAGTCAGCGTGCCTATAAGGTTAAAGTCGCCCATTTTGGCCACCTTTTATAGTATATCCTTGCCTATATGGCCAAGACGCTAATATAGTATATTAATGTTAAGCTGCTATACGGTGGCGTGCGTAATGTATTAAGGCTTTAGAGCCAGTTAAATTACGTATAGGCTATTTGTATACGTCACTCTACCTATAATTAAGTTATCTAAGTACCTCTAAATTATATAACCACTTATTTCCTTATTAGGTCTAATATAGAGCTACTTATACTTTTTAAGAGCTAACTCTAAGAGGAGTTTATAAGGTAATTTGGATATAAAGAAGGCCTTAGTAGCTACTGTATAGGTGCTGTTATTGTTTATTAGTAAGGGTATATGCACCATTCCTTTACCGGTTATATAATAAATAGTTCCTCCTAATATCCCTATCGCAATAGGTATTAATAGGGTCTTATAGTTAATGAACTTGCTTTAATTATTGCTTATTATAATATTAGAATAAAAGTTAAGGAACTAGTTATCCTAGTTGCTATTATCTAAGTTATTAACTATGGCCATGCTATTAATAAATAGGCCTCCTACTAAGCCTCTACCCGTTATCCTAACTTAAGAAATTAAATTTAGTAAAGTCGCTTCTAGTTCCTAAAATAGATCTACGCATAGTATATTCTTATTAGAAGGCTTCTATATTAGGGGTTAAAGGTCTAAGTAAAGGTAAAAGCACCTATCCTTACTACTATAATGTTTTTTACCATAGTGCGTACAATCTTTATACTTCTTATTTAATGCTAGTCCTTTTATATTGGATTTTAGTTAATTATCTTTAAATGGCTTCCTGCTAACTAAGGATATTGCGGTAGAGGTAGTTAGTTAAGTATAACTCTTATCTATAAGGTCGCTTACTAGCTCCTTAATTATAATAAAGTTATTCTCCTTTATAACTCTCCTAGCTGCCTCTTAACGATTAGCTGTCTAAATAGGAAACTCCTCCTTTACTGCATAAAGCAGTTAGGCGTGCGCTTACTTCCTTAATATTGGTATTAACGCTATATTTAATTTCCTTACGCCTAAGACAAAAGCTTCTATATAGGCTTTAAGCGAGGTATAGTTTTTGCGACTAAGATTAAGCCATTAATTCTATATCTAGTAGTTATAAATAAGACCTTACGCGGTATATAGTAATCGAATTAAATTAAGCAAATCCTTAATGGAGTCGCGCGGCTTACCTAATGCAGCAAGTTAATCGCAAATTGATTCCAATATAGCACCCTTAATTATCTTAAGTCCCGTTATCTATTTATGACGCTAATCTCTATACTCGTCCGTCTACAAAGGTGGCTCTACAGCCGTACCTTATATTATTGGTAGGAGGTTATAAAGCTTAAGTCATTGTACGATTTAACAATACCATTCTTTATAATTGCTGTCCCCTTTTAATACAGGAATAGCCCTAAGAGAGCTCTGGTATTCCTTTTTTTTATACTATATCCGCTATAGTATATAATTAATCGGTTTAACTATATCGTGCGTGGCGTATATTTGTATTAGTTTGTTATAAATTTCTATTATACTATACCCAGGTCCAAATTTAAGGATTTATAGGTTTGTATTAACTTAGTTAATTAGATAATGTAGCTAGAATATATTGCATTGCAATAGGAGGCAAATTGCCGCCATGTGTGGCAAGTTGCCATTATATAAGGCAAGTTGCCGTCACGTGTCACCGCGGCACTAGCGTGGTAAGGAACCTTAAGTTCCTCACCCTTCTTTGTATTGGAAGACAATATCTATTTATAATACCGTATAGTATATATTATTGTAATATATATATTCTATATGTTGTTAAAGTATACTAACACTAATTAGTAAGCGCGCACAGATTAGGAAACACATAGATAGCTTAGAAGATAGTTATACTTATCTACCTTTTATATTAGCCTATTTTAGTTAAAGAGAAGAAGAGAAACCACCTAGGAGTATTTATTTGGTATCCACAACGACTTCTAAACATCTCGTTTTATCTATTTTAGAAGACTACTACGCAGAGCACCTTACCCTACTTAATTAACTTAAACTATCCCCTTAACCGTCTCCTTAACCGCCTCCTTAACCATCTCCTCAACCATTCCCCTACCTTTACCTTTTAAACACCCTTACCTTTACCCTTACTTACCTAAACAATATATAATAAATAAGATGTTAGGAACAGAAAAAGACTAAGAGGAAGAAGTAGCTAAATAGGAAAATGGGATTAACCTAATAGAAGCCTCTAAAGATGAATTAACTAACTACCTATAATATAAGATATACCTATATACAGAGATACATAATTAGCTTAACTTAATACTTTAGAAATTGTTCTAAGGAGATTTTAAGGACTTTATGGTTAATATCTTTACGCAAATCCCTTTATACTAGCTTTAGTAACTATATAACTACCTAAATATTAGAGGAATATAGGTTAATATTAACTATAAATAAAACAAAACACTTCCTTAGTCTTTATATAATATAGTATATAAAAAAGACTAAACTAAATAGAGCAGAGAAATAATTAAATTAGCTAATAATAAGTACGGACTAATATTATTAAGATTAATTAAGGTATATATAATAGAGGGTACCTTAAAGGAGTAATAATAAGCTAAAGCTACCGTAACCTAACTAACTAGTATACTAACTACCTCTATCTTTACACCATCTATTATACCTTAATCTACAACTACGTCCACTTTTATACTATCTGCTACGCCTTAACCTGTAATAATAATATAGTAACTCTACGTATAATCTATAGATAAGGAGAACTACCCTATTACTATAACCGGCTATAGTAAGGAAATTATAAATATAGCTAAGATATATATAGAAGAGTAGAAATATAGTAGTATAAACAAAAGCCTTAACTATAAATTTATAATATTTTATAATATCTACAATTGAGCGGATATACCCTAAGAAGCCTACCTTAAGGCATTCCCTACTATGCTAAAAGAACTAGCTTTAGACCACTTCTATATAAACTAACTATCCCGTCTACTATTTGCCAAAGCTTATAAGCACCTTTGGAATTTCTTTAAAGGACTAGGATTTTAATGTAAGAACCTAGATAAGTGGAACACCATTATACTTATAATAGTAATAGTAGGAAATATAAATAAGTCGACAAGCGAATATCTCCAATTATTAATCTATAGACTTTGTTAACTATAGTATAGCCTTAAACTTACCTTATAAACTATAGACTTCCTTTATAATAAAATCGTTACTTTTTGCCAGGGAATACTAGTATATAGATATGCAGTCTCTAACCCACCGGATAACCTTAAAGCCCTTATTAATAAACTTTAATTGTCTATTATAGTATATAAGAAAGAGTATATAAAGAAGATATAAGCCTTCTTTATAGACCGACGGTTTTATAAAAGAGATAATAACTACGACCGTAGTAACCGTAATAACCCTCTGTATAACCGCAACCGAAAGAAACCACGTTGCTTTATATATAATAGGGAAGGATATCGCTTATAGAGACATACTAAGGAGGAGTAAGAAGAGTCTAAAGCTAAGTTTAGAACTGCTAATAGAGACAGGTTTAGCAAATTTAATAACTAATTTAAGAAACGACTTAATTAATATATTATGGATTATAAGGATAACGATACCGACTTAGAAGAAGAGCTTAAGGAAGCTTTTTAAGCACTAACTATTAATGTAAGTTGTAAGGCAACTGATAAGAACTTATAACTAAATATTAATTACTATTATACCTCCCTTAGCTAAGTAGAATAGCAGAAAGCGATTTCTATAGCCGCCACCCTAGCTAATAAAGCCTTTGGCTATTTAGTTATAACTATAGATAATATAGTACCTCTTATAACCGACTAGGACCCCTTTACCTATAATATAACCACATTTATGTCCCGCTATACTATAGATAAGTTTATAGGTATAATAATTAATATAGGAGCATCTAAACAATCTATAGTAGGATATAGCCAATTCTTGGCATTCTAGAGACTTGATACTAATGTATAGCTTAATACCACTATATAAGGCATGGTTAATATATAGTTCAGCATTAAATTAACCTTATTAATTAGATCAGCTAAAGTAATTACCCTAATTAGCATAATTAAGTTTTATATTATTAAGGTCGACACCCTATTTTTACTTTACTTAGCAGACATAAATTACCTATAAGTGTACTATAATAACCTAAAAAATATACTAATTACCCCTTAGAGCGAAGTACTCGTTATATATTGCTTTGGCCACCCTTTCCTACTTTAAAATATATCCCTGTATACTTATTTAACTAAGTCATTTAAATAAAACCCCTGCTACCTTACCGACGTAGAATTAAAGCGACTACATCGCCATTTTGGCTACCCTTTAGCTAAGCGTCTTATACGAATACTTAAACGCTTAGGGTATAATATTAACAGCAAGACCTTAGATTATCTTATACGCTACTACCACTATTATTAAAAATATAGAAAGTCGCCTGGTAGATTCAGATTTACCTTATATAATAATATTAATTTTAACTATTTAATTATAGTTAATATTATATATATTAATAGCGTACCCCTTTTATATATTGTTAATAAAGGAATACGATTTTAAGCTAGCAAATAGCTATAAAATATCAGCGCTAAGTATATATGGGATATATTATAAATATGCTAGATTAATATATACCTAGGACCTCCTAATATTATTATATATAATATAGGTAAGAATTTTATAAGTAAGGAATTTAAATAATACGCTATAATATTTGGAACAGTTATAAGAAGTGTATCTATTAAAGCCCACAATTTAGTTAGAACGGTAGAACGCTACTATAGCCCCCTCCGTCGTATATACTATATTATTACTATAAAACTGCTAGATATTAGTAAGGACATAGCCCTATAAATAGCTTTTAAAGTAATTAACAATTCCGCAGGCCCTAACGGTTTTATACCCACCTTACTAGTATTTAGAGCTTACCTATGCATGGTGGAATCCGACGTACCTAACCCTATAGTTATACAACAAGCAGTAGCTCTTAAAAAGGCTATAGAAGAAGTTAAGAAGCTTAGAGCTGAGCGCTAAGTAGTAGATGCCCTTAATATGCGCAACGGACCCAAAACAACTGCAATTTATAACCTACTACTTAACTTACCTGTATTAGTATGGAGAGAAGGACCTATAGGCCAACCTAGCTACTGGTCTGGTCTATATAACCTACTTAGCATTAAAAATAAGACCTATACTATATAACTTCCCTATAGACCCACTAACTTCCATAGCATGGTCGTGAAACTATATCTAGTAGACCCTAAGATTATAGAGGATATGCAACTAGAAGATAATAAAAGTAAACCACCTTAAACTAAACCTAAACCCCTACCTTAAACTAAGCCTAGACCTTAACCCGTTAAGCGTAAAAGAGGTAGACCATATAAGTACCCTATTAAAACTAGTGCCGCGAATATTTTAATATATCTATAAGATGAGGATAATAATTAACTTATAAAGTCTAATTAGTTTATAGTATTACGCCAAAAGGAAATTAAGGGATTACTTAAGAAAGGAGTTTTTAAACTAGTTAACCCTAAAGATATACCACAAAGTAATAGAGTATTTAACTTTAGATTTATTAACGAGATTAAGAACCCTAATTCTAATAAAGCCTTTAAGAAGTTAAGACTAGTTATATAGGCATATAATGACCTAGAAAAAGACCTTATATTAACCTAATTACCTATAATTTAACGAGTTAGCCAACGCCTTATTCTCTGTATTACGGCTATAACTTAAAACAATAGTATATATCTTTACTTACGAGATACTTTACAGGCCTATATATAATTAGCTATAAGACTAAATTAAGACTTCTATATTAGGGCACCTCTTAAACTTAGTACGGCACTTAGAGTCTTATAAGGCATAATTTTAAAAGTTATTAGACCTTTATACGGCATTCCTAAGGCAGGCAATTATTGGTTTAAGACTTACTATAACTACTATATTAAAGAACTAAATATAAGCTAATCTACTTATAACCTTTACTTACTCTACCTTAATAACCCTATAAATTTTGGAATAGTTAGTTTATAGACTAATAACACCCTCCTACTAGCTAACTTAGTCCTTATAGCTTTAGAATAGGAGAAGATTAAGAAAGCTAAGTTCCTAATTAAGAAACACAAACAACTTACGCCGGAATACCCAATTAAGTTTAATGGAGGTATTATCCAATAATAGGATTATATAATTACGCTTACGTAGGAGCGCTAATGCCAGAACTTAACCCTTATTAATATTAAGGAAGTTATTATAATAACTAGTTCTAGAGGCACTATTTATATAGCACTTATACTTAAGGACCAATACATCGCCTAATAAGTAAAAGGAGCTTATATTGCGTCTATATACCAGCCTAAAGCTTCTTTTAATTTATCCTACGCTGCCTAAGTAATTAACCCTAACAAGAAAGACGTAAAACTGCTTAATAAGAGGATTTAGTGGCAAATTAAGAACCTAATAAGAGGTTTAAACTTTGTTAAACTTGATATAGAGATATTATAACTACTTATATTTACTAATTCCTTATTTATAAATAATAAGGATCTTTTATTACAGATTAGATATATCCTAATACTAATAGACTTATTAAATAAGGCAAACATCGTCTACTGGTCTTTAGTTAAGTGTAAGAGAATTACTAGAAGCGTACTAGCCTTTAAATTATATACTATAGCCCATGGTTTTGACATCGGCGCTATAATTAAGGCTACAGTCGAATTATAACTTAACATTAGCTTACCGCTTATCCTTTACACCAATTTAAAGTCGATCTACGAATGCCTTATTAAACTAGGAACTATATAGGAGAAAAGACTTATAATTAATGTTATATGCCTACGTTAGTTATATAAAAGACGCGAAATAGCTAAAGTTAAGTAGATTAATGGAGATAGTAACCCTATAGACGCTATAACTAAAAGCAAACCGTTATTAGCTCTTAAGCGACTTATTAATATAAACTAAATCGAGTTAAAGACAGTAGAATGGGTAGAACGTGCTACTAATAATAGCACTGATATAAAGGCATAGGGTAAGGAAGGAAGGAAGGAAGGAAGGAAGGAAGAAAGGAAGGAAGGAAGGAAGAAAAGAAAGAGAAGTGTATATATGGATTTTCGAACTGCACAGTTGTAGGATACTAGTCCTCCGCATTTCCTAAAGTACTCCTAGTATAGCTAGAATATATTACATTGCAATAGGAGGTAAATTGCCGCCATGTGTGGTAAGTTGCCGTTATATAAGGCAAGTTGCCGTCACGTGTTACCGCGGCACTAGTGTGGTAAGGAACCTTAAGTTCCTTACCCTTCTTTGTATTAGAAGACAACATTCATCTACAACACCGCATAGTATATATCATTGTGATATATATATTCTGCACGTTGTTAAAGCATACTAATAGATAATAAAATGGCAGCTAATAAAGCTTTAATTAAAGCTATAAGAGGGCTTATAACCTATTAGGGCACTAAGTAGGCTAATAGAATAATATATATGATACTCTATAAGGAAGAATCTTAGGGGCTTAAAGGCCCCGAGAAGATACCTACACGATGGCCCGCGCGCTATTACGTGACATGTCGCTGAGCTTAAAGAGATTGCCTAAGTACCCCCCCCTTACCAATAATATAGCTCCTCCTAGTAAGCGGACAGACTATAACCGTAGATTATTATAATAGTGGTATTTTAGATAGCCGTCCTTATATATAACGGTAGTAGGGTTAAAAGGCTTAGGGTACCGCTTTAAGTAGGTTAGCGGAAGGCCTAGCCCTAGCGTAACTATATAGGGAGCTCGCGGATTCTAGGAGCCGCAAGGGCCGTAAACTATTATTAACTTTACGATCTTAGTAAGATGGCTAGTAGGATTGTCCTTTAGCTACAAAAGCTTGGCGGATATAAAACGGTTAAAAACAGCTAGGTTTAGTAGCCTATCGCGGTTATACGGATATAAAAAGAGTAGTAGGTATAGATAGGGCAGGCCCTATTTTTAGTACTTAATAGTCTAAACGGAGCCGCGGTACCAGCTAAAGATTTACTTCCGTTTTAGGTTATATAGAAGGTGGGTAACTTTTATATAGAAGACGCGTATAACTAGATTAGGCCTATCTATAGCGGTCTAGCTAAGTAGTAGCTCGCGAGTAATCTTATCCCACTTAGGGTTAGCAGTAAACGTAATAAATATACTAAGACGGCCGTATTTATGGATAATAGCCATTAAATCCTAATAGCACTGGCTAATAAAGTAAGCTCCGCTAAGGAAGCTTAATAGAAAGACTATACAGTGGCCTAATAATTTAGGGTCCAGATTGGCGCGGGTAAAAGCGTCTATAATGCTGTTATATAGCTTCGTATAAAGGGTAGTTTGGTTAAAGTAGACCTAATTAAGCTTATTCTAATTATATAGCGCCTATACATCTATAATATACTACTAAAACAGCTAGTAGTAGGTAAAAGGGACTAATCTAAAGTTAATATGGACGTGTAGGTAGAACCAAAAGTAGGCCTACTAGGTTAAACGGTCTTATTAGTAGGCTTAATTAGAGTCGCGTAGCTAGAGACCTTAGTGCTAGCTAGTATTACCGCGAGGGAAGAGCAGTATATAGTGGAGCGGTATATATGCGGTATGCGTTAAGTTAATACGGCAGTATCACGGCTACTAATTAGGTATATAACGCTCCGCAAGCATAATATCGCGGAAGGTAGTATTACTGTACTTATCTGGTATAATAACGGCCACCTCGTTGCTTATTAGGAGGTTTTTATAGCGGTAATTAGTACTAGCCTCTAAGATAAGCCACATCTATAGGTTTAAGATAATCTATAATAGGGTCGTTATAGGCTAAGCCTAAAGCCGTTTCCTTATGGTTTAATAAAGGGCGATAAAATGGTTCCGTACCTTAAATAGTATAGCAGTAAGGTACTATAGAATAGCTATATTTAGCTAGGTATTAGGACAGGCCTATAGCCGGACATCTATAGCATAATTAGGGTTATAAAAGTACAGCTGCGTATACTGCGAAGTAATATTAGTAGGAGGCCCTAGCGGGCCCTATAGATAGTAAAGCTTACCGTATATCTAAAAGCAATTTAGGCCGCCGCGGGCTACGCTACGGTTAGTAATAGTATAGTTTACGGACGTAAAAGCCAATGCTATATTATATACGCGAAGCTGCTCCTTAAACTGCCTAGTAGAAGTAATACAGGACTTTAAAAGATCGCGTATATATTCTAGCGGAGGCTAGAATAGAGGGAGGGTTATATTACTGTGCTTATAGTAGGCTTTAAAGCGTAGATTACTGGGCTGTAATATACTAATATGTTTATTAATCTAATATAGGGCGGCGTAGAAGTTATAGATAATGTCTATAGGACTAATATCTAGCTGCTCCGTAATATAGCGGATAGTAGTAGTAGGGCTATAATCTAGCTACTCCGCAATAGGGTGGACTGTAGTAGGTTGCGGCTGGATTAATACAGGGGGCCGCGGCTAGATTAATATAGGGGGTTATGGCTAAATTAATACGGGCGGTATAAGAGGAGGGGCGGCGGCGGAAGTAGTAGCGGAAGTAGTAGCGGCTATAATTTAGGTTATAGGCTGCGGAAGGTCCGCTAAAGGTTATTAGGACCGCCTACTTCTTTTCTCCTATATATATAGAGTTAGAAAGGTAGTAAGTTAAAAAAGAGTAAATAAAGAATTAACCCTATAAGAGTTATACGTCTTATACGGAGCTCTACGACGGTTTATTATAAACTTAGTAGAAGAGTAATACTAGTTGCAAGCAGTATAAAATATACAATCGGAAGGCATTTAGGCGGTAGGTAGGAAGTAGTAACTAGGGCGGTAGTAGTATAGAAGATATTTAAGTAGTAAGGGGTAGGAAAGAGGTTATAAGAGCTTTTATAGAGCTTCGTATAGAGCTCGTAGAGCTTATAGAGCCTGTAGAGCCTGCAGAGCCTATAGAGCTTTAGTAGAGCTCCGTGCAGAGCTCCGTGCACTCCTTATAAAATTCTTTCTATAGAGCTCTAAGCTTTATATCAGTATAGTATTACTTAGGTTTAACGTATATAGATAAAAGCAGTGCTATTTTAAAGCGCTTTATAAGCTCTATAAATCCATATAAATATTAGGTCTATTTACGTAGTATTAGGGGGTACATCGTAAGTGTAAGTATCGGTCGAATTGATGGGGTAGCACGTAAGGGTACACGTCCCTATATTAGGTGACCAGACAAATTTTCAACTAATTGGACACTTAGGTTCAACCCAAACTTAGTACAACGTAGAAGAAGAAGAAGATACAGAAATATGCCCTAAACCTTATTTTCGGTAGTGTTTCTTACTAAAAAAGGGTATCCGAGAATTACCCGTTATTAATACTATATCGGCGGCGGCTTTGCTTAGACGACATCTATAAAACGATCGCGATAAGTATAATAATTGGCTTGCACAAGCAGGTCACCCCAAGGACGTTCACCGTACCGATCCGATTGCCTATTAGCAAGCTAGACTAAAAGGAATTTATTATTAACGACTCGCATAGCTCCGATCTACTAACGGTTCCACCAATGTCGTTAGACCCCGAACGTATATTCAGCCTCACAGGCTTGCTCTTCATAGCCAATCGCGCACGACTAAGACCTAATATAATTGGAACTTTAATGGCGGTAGGATCGTGAGATAAGGAAGGCATAATTAATATAGTAGATAGGCAGTTGAAGCGCCCGTAAAAGGAAGGAACAGGACATATATAATAGGGAGGTGGCTTAATATCACGCTAAGACTCGCGATAAGCCTATATTAAAGGTAGGGGCAAAAGGGGCGCCGGTAGAAAACGATCTAGGCGTCGCTAGGTAGGTCCTCCTGCATTAACACCCCGCTAAGACTCGTGATAGTTACTAGCCGCTACACCAGTTGAATTCAGTTGCAACCGTTGCAATATTAATTCAATCAATTTAACTAATTGAGCCCCCTGCTTACAAAGCTTTCAATTTAATCAACTCGAGGCGTCAATTGAATTGAATTGAATGATTTGCAAGCCTGGTGCAGAGTTCATATGTGCCGTTGGGTGTGGGCTCGATTCGCCGGCTAGTTTTGCCCCTTGAAATGGCACCAACTGCCGAATAAATCCTACAGTGTCCTTTATACGTTTAATTTTTGAAGTGCTTCGGATGCTTAACTGGAATCCGAGATAGATTCTAGATCACGGCGGCCTATGAGTGCGGAGACTATTGATTCAAAAAACACTAGCACATTCAAGTCAAAGCGTGCACCTGTGAATTGCTATTTCCCATATACAGATCCACTTACTGTCCGTGATATGTGCGGAGATAGATGAAAATCTTTCAAGTTCACGTCGTTACAAGCGTTGCCAATTCGACGAGTAAGGTAAGCGGTTCCCCATCTTGTAACACATCCCTCAAGGCAGCTTGTACTTCTTCCAGCCTCAAAATGTCTCAGAAGCTCAACAACCCCTCTCTTTATCACCAAAGTTATATCAATGGCGAATGACTCAACTCGAGGACTAATAACACTTTAAACCTCACCAACCCCTCTACTGGGGAGAAAATTGCCTCATTTCCAGATATGGATGCCACAGACGTCGCTTTCGCTTTCGCTTTCGCCTCAGCATCCGCCGCAACAGCGCTCAAAGGATGGAATGCAATTACCCCAAAAGCACGCGGGAAAATACTGCGGAAGTGGGCCGATTCAATGCTTGATAACGTTGCTGATTTAGCAACGTTGGTTGCGCTTGAGAATGGCAAGCCCTTCTCCGAAACAAATGCAGAAGTCACATCTGCCGCACCATACCTTGAGTTTTACTCTGGGGAAGCAGGGCGTGCTTACGGTGATGTTATCCCTAGTGCGAACCCTGCGAATCGGTGCTTTGCTATTAGGCAACCTATCGGGGTCGTAACATGCCTACAAAATTGGCTGCTTGCGGCAATTTCTTAGACATAACCATCTTTGGGCATTGAGAGACGTTGGCAGGGTTGGGACAGCGTAAGGATTGGCTTTCTCGGACATTCTGAAGACTCGGTCGGCCGAAAAGTCCGCACTTCTCAATTTAACGACTACTTTTAGAAAATATACCGACTCTCCAACTTTACATGTTATTAAGCTGCTTCTGTTTGTTTTACAATTGAACGTCCATCGTCTCCATGAACTCGAAAGCTTCCTATACGCTGACGAAAAATAAGTGTGGCATTTTCTTGGTGCAACATGGATACGAACCAATCAATGCCATGCGTTCCAAAGGCCTTATCTTGTGAGTCTTGTTACAAGAGAAAAGTCAAGTGTGACAAGGTTCCCGGCCATTGCTCGAACTGTGCAAAGGCTGGGATTCGATGTACAGTTCGAAATCGCAAGAAGAACGCAAAAAAGGAGGACGCCAGGCTCCTCTCACGACTATCGATGCTCGAAGAGCTTGTTCAAGACTTACGCAATAGGGAAGCAAGAGATAACAATACTATGAATTCACTCCAAAATGGCAAAGGGGTATATCCCGGAAGCCTCACTCTAAATGACGAGACGGGAAGGTTGATTTTGGAGAAAGGAAGGAGCCGATATGTGGACCTTGGACAAGCTTGTTTGATGAGGTATGCCACATTTAGACGCATTGAAAAATGGGTTCTCTAGAAGCAGACTGAAAACATATCCAATAGGTGACATCTCTTAAAGAGCTCATCTACGATGAGCCAGATGGAGAGTACGTATCAAGTTCGCCTTCCTCAAACCAGAACCTGGGTGGAAATTCGTTCAGCAGAATATCATTTGATGCTCAATTACCTATCAACAATCTCCATGACTTTCATCCACCTAATCAAGTGAGAGCCCTTCTTTGGAACATCTTTGCACAGAACGTCGATCCCATAGTAGAAATACTTCACTTGCCTTCCATGAAGGATAATATTTTCACAGCATACGACAGTTTGGACAGCCTAGGAAAACCAATCGAATCACTCATATTTGTAGTATTTTTTGCCGCTGTGACATGTATGACACCGAATGACTGTCGGGAGATTCTAGGTGAAGATAAAAACGAGCTGTTGGTCAGATACAGATTTGCCACTGAGCAGGCTCTTGAAAGAGCAGGTCTCCTAACTACGCAAGAAGTGGTGGCGCATTTGTTATATTCTTGGTAAGTTTGTCATCTCGATCTCTTAGATATTCCTGTTAAATTCTTCCATTAGTCGTGCATCCAGCAAGGAGACACGCCTTGTCTGGATGCTTACCGGAAATGCTGTACGCATTGCGCAAGCCCTTGGGATCCACCGCGACGGATCCTTTTTCTCACTATCCACTTTCGAACCGGAAATGCGGCGCCACCTGTGGTGGCAAATCTGTCTGCTTGATATGCAGGTGTCAAATGTTCACAGCTCGCTCCCTACAATCGTACCAAATAGTTTCGACACCAATTTCCTCTTAGCGTTAACGACTCTGATACCAGTGAAGAGGACACCGAGGTGCAATCACCAGGAACGGGGTTTTCAGAGATGTTTTACTCCTTGATCAGATTTGAGATCCTCAAAGTTGTGAAACCCTTAATATACCTGCCATCATATTCCAGTAATAACCTTGCTGGTATGGAAAATCGGAAGATCGATGAGTTGGAAGTACAAATTGAAAGATGTGCGCAACACGTGGAGTCCAAATACCTCAAGCATTTAGATGTATCTAAGCCGTTTCACTGGATGACCTTAACTAGAGCTCGTTTAATACTAGCAAAGGTATGGCTTACGCTTCACCAACCCCTCCATGGCCACTAAGGAAATTCGGCCTTGAAACAGTCAGCAAAAGACCATCTGTTTATCACTGGCATAGAGATCATTGAATACTCGCACCAGCTGCGGACTAAAACAGCTGTGAGAAGATAGAGCTGGACTTTTTGCTCTTATATTCGATGGCACGCTGTTATATATCTACTCTTTGAACTTTGTATGAGGACAAAAGGCCATATAGTGGAACGAGCGTGGAATAATATCGATGCAATTTTTGGGGAGGGAGAGGATATCATTACGGATGCCAGGAATGCGCCTTGTGGGATTCCATGCGGAAATTGATAAGGGCAAAGACCAAACGGCTTACCGATCGGCTGAGGATGTGCAATAAAGGTCCCCGTAGAATGGAAGACTATTCATCGATCCCAGGCGAAAGCCAGTGCAATACTACGGCTGAGGAATCGATAACCAACGACCGCTTGGGTGGCCAAAACTCGGAGTTGGCCAATCTCATCATTGAGTCTGACTTGGGTTCTTCCAAAGCGATGCAACACTCGTCCATGATGAGAGCTAGTCCTATCATAGGTCTGGGTGAAAGAATAGATTGTGGCGTCGAGACATCAGGCCAAGGGAATGCGACTATATATCCAGTAACTTCGAGTGGTGACATCATAGATTATCCCTCACTAGGTGGCCAGAGCTTCTCAAATCTGCAAAGTCCAAGAGGAAACAGTGCATGGGGAGACTGGGAGGGATTAGTCCGAAGTATTGAAATGGAGTCAAGTCTCCAGGGGGATGTTGATGGAGCAGGCGCAACGAGTAACTGGCCGTGGCATCTCTAAAAACTCAATACAGATCGTAGTATACATGTTCTAATTGATACATCCTAAACGCAAATTTTACGTCCTCGTTGCTATACACGAAGCTGTAAAATGGTTCAACAATGTGAACAATATGTTGCAAATGATGCAACAGTAGAAAATACCATATTTCTTCCCAGGTTAGACAGAACTGCCAACACAGGTCCCGATACAGAACCGAGTACGACATACCTCATATCCAGGGAGTAAGCCATTTCCCCAACGCCGAATTAACAACTAAGTTTACTTCCGCCCCTTTAGATTTTTTCAGGCTTTTAAAGTCTTACAAACCTTCGCCCTCTTCATTGACAGAAATAGCGCATCATCCACAGTATCCACGTTTGACAGCGCTGACTCGTCGTCAACCCTTCGTTTTTTCGACCCGAGTGATAGTTTCAGCAACAGTTTAGGAGTAGACACGCCCGACTCTAATGTCGCCGGAGTATCCACAGCTGAACCGACTAAGCTTGGAGGTTCAAGGCTCGGGCTTCGCGCCTCTGTCTCCTCGGCGGTGAGATCGACCACATCTGAATTTTCTATTCTCTGCATCTCTTCCTCATAAACCTGTCTGCTTGCCTCCGTCGCGTCAACCCATTCTGCGTGTTGCTCTTTATAAGTTTTTTCCATACCCTCAAACCATTCCTTAGCCGCAGGGTCTTCGTTACACCACTCCCCACAAGGCGGACAACGGATAAAGAACGCCTGTTTGTTTGCTCCCTCACCCAACATCTCGTATTCGGGTATGGTTTCTCCCACAAGCACTGTCTTATCCCACTCGAGGCAATCCTCACAGTAACCTCTCGCGCACCATCTACAGCGAAAAAGCATGCCACCTGAATCGGAGGTCTTCTTTCCGCAGTCGGCGCATTCATGTTGTGGACAGTAGAAACCGCGCCAACCTTTGAGTCGGGCTTGGAATTCTGGAGATAGGCACGCCTTATGATATGACCGTGGGCAGCCAGTGCAGAGAACCAGCTCTCCACCATCATAACAGGTGTGACAGTGTTCCTCATGGCTGATTTCGGCTTTCTTCTCTCGTATGGGCTCTGCGAGACGAGGATCTTTGCCTGCCATCGTGGGCACGGCTTCCCAGTCTGCGCAGTTGAGAGATTCCTTGTTGATGGCGAACCCATCGATCATGACGGTCGTGTTCTTGCCCTTGCGTCTGTCTTCTCGAGTAATCTCGTTAGGGAGGATATTGGCTTTGCCTTCAGCCTCAAGTGTGCGCTGATATCTCTTCCCGTCAAAAATGGCGCATTCGACCCGTTCCATTACGGAAAGCCATTTCTCCTCGTCGACGTCCGTGCTTGTAGCGGATTCGGCCCCAATATGCGGGTCAGAGGGCTTGTCACGACATTTCTCCAGCATTGTCTTAAGGTCCCAGGAGAGCATTTCAGTGACATCGATTTCAGGATGTGATAGTGTTTGCGCACCTCGTCGGACAAGTGATTTGAGTTGGGATGTGTCAAGTTGCGGCATGTCGTCTGTGGTGCTTTGAGCACCATTCTTCCGCTTGCTGGTTTTGGTTTCTTGAGATTCACTGTGGATATTGCGCATGGATTCGGTAATCTTTGCTGAAAGATAAAGCTTCTTTCGTATACGGCCCATCATCTGCTCCTCTACCGTGCCTTGCGTACAGAGCTTATAGACCGTAACAGGCTGGGCTTGCCCAATGCGGTGAGCTCGAGCTTCTGCTTGAAGGGTGATCTGAGGATTCCAATCCTCATCCATGAAGATGACTTCGGTGGCAGAAGCGAGGTTGATGCCAAGACCACCAGCTCGAGTAGAAAGCAGCATCACCTTGTACTCAGACGTGGGGTCGTTGAACATGCGTATGCCCAGATTCCGCCGTGCTCTCCCAGTTTGACCGTCAAATCGAAGATATCTGAATGACTCTCCATGGCCGCCCATCAAAGTGAGTAAATCCTCGCAGCAATCAAGGGTTCTGGTGAAACCAGAGAAAATTAGAGTTTTCTTGCCCCTTACTAAAATCGACTCCTTGAGCAGTTTTTCCAGCACGATAAACTTCCCAGAAGCACGAATAATGTGCTCACCAAGATGATATGGTTCAGGCGCCGCGTTAGGGAGGAGATACGGATGACTACAACATTTGCGAAGCTGCATGATCAGGTTCATTAGTCTTTGCCAGGCTCCCTTAGTTGATGAGTCTTTGTGTTCTTGCTCAAGCGCTTGAAGCATGATCTCGCGAGTCTCTTGCCACTCATCAGGCCTCTCATCTACACGCTTTTCCAGCTCTTCCACCTGCGCCAAGCGCTCATCTTCCTGAGCATCCTTCATTAAAGCATCTTTCTCTTTATTCTTAACATCCGAGAAGAGGTCGTTAAGCATTCCGTCGCCCATACGAGTCAGAAGGCGAGTGTACCAGAAGCGCTGCATCGGAGTGAGAGGGACGTAAAGTAGGATCTCTTCCTTCGGAGGAAGGCCAAGATTCACTTCGGGACTGTTTTTCATGCGACGGAGCATAATGAGCTCCAACAATCGGCGTGCGTCATCCATGACTGTTGTGCTGACTTTGCCACGATTCAAGTCGAAAGATGATTTGAACAGCTCAGCACTATTCTCAGTGAAGACTTCCGGATATAACCAATGAAGAAGTGCCCACATCTCGTGAAGGTTGTTTTGCAGTGGCGTGCCGGTGAGAATCAGCCGATACTCAGCTTTCAGACTTTGAAGAGCGGTAGAAACCTGAGTCACATTATTCTTGACTTTGTGGCCTTCGTCAAGCACTACATATCGCCAGACGAATGACTTTTTAAACCAGCTTTGTTCGGCAACGAACTGTTCGTAGCTGGTGACTACAATCTTGTAGCTTTCCTTAGTCTGTTCACTACCCGCAAGCTTGGAGACTTTCTTGCCTGACTTCCGATCTGCTTTCCGTCTCTTAGATTGAGTAGTCTTGTTGCCGTACCAATCTTCCTCTCCTGTGGCAACCTTTTTGAGGCGATTTCGTTCGTTGAGCGTACCATGGAAACGAAGAACTTTCAATCCGGGAACCCACTTGCGGGCTTCGCTCACCCAAGATCCAAGAACAGCGAGAGGACAAACTACAAGATATGGTCGATTCTCTTCGGATGAGGCTGACAAAGCTCGATCTCGTTCCTCTAGATACTGAAAAAGTGACAGAGTTTGGAGAGTCTTGCCCAGACCCATTTCGTCTCCTAGCATTCCTGACATTCCATTATTGTGGAGATGAACAAGAAATGAAAGCCCACTTAGTTGATAAGGCTTCATCGTAGCGGTAATACTAGATAATACTTAGCTTCAACTTTTGAGTCATAAGAGCAAACCTACTTTTTCGGTTGTTCTTCTATTTGAGTGTACTCGACGATTGAAGCTTTAGAATTGCGTCGGCTGGAAGCAAGTTTTGCAACATAGTTGTGCTCAGGTAGGAGGGGAAGGAAGTAATCCTTATTTGCAACCAGAAAGTTGTCCTTCCTCGCCATTGTTTGAGTGGCAATCTCATCCCTGAGTCGAGTTCGCGAGGTTTCGATCTTCGGCTTGACGGCTTTAGTTAGATTCTTGCTTTCCACCACATGTGCATCTGATGTCAGAATCGTTTTGGCCTGCCGAGCACTGACTCTGCGTCCTCCTTCAGATGTTTGACGTCGAGATGTATCCTGCTTCAGACTCTTCACGGCTGTTCGCTGAGAAGTCACCGCGCGGGACCGCAATAAGCGCCCGGATGAAGGTGCAATTGCTGGCTGCTGTGGCTCACCCTCACTAGTTGTGTCCTCCATTGGTGTTAGTCGTAACTTCTCGGGGGTTTCGTAGGCGGAAGAGACACTAGGGGATGACGATGCATCAGAACTATCGGAGATATTGTATGATATTCGACGGGTTTGTCTCAATTCGCGGTTTTGAGAGTCTTTTCTCTTTGCCATAGACAACTTTCGTTCTCGTGAAACTGAGGAAGGAGAGTTTGTTGAACCAAATTGCTGGAGCAGGTCTTGTACTGTCCCTCGGTGTCGCTTCGTCGGCGTGATTGGGAGAGGCGAACCCAATTTCACTCTGCGTGAATCCATCATGGTTGTTACTCTATATCGTGAGGCAGAGGTTCATCAGATAGACAGCAACCGTTCCGAAGTTTCGGTGGAGATTTGTAAGGGGGAGGGCACGGAGTGGCGGGAGTTGAAGTGAAGACTGAAATTTTTTAGAATACCACCTGACAAGAACAGGATTGCAGGCAATTCGCGTTTGTTTAGCAGAGTGAATGACCTAATAGCAAAGTGAATAAGATATGCTCCTTTAGGAATTAAAGTGTGGGTGAGATGTAGTGAGCTGACGATGCATTAACAAGTAGAAACGAGACGAAAAATGTATCCAAGAGGTATGCTGGCAAGGATTGACTACGGTCAGAGAACTATCACAGGTCCAACTTGACCCTCAGCATCGAAACGGTGGAGAAAGGGAATATCCTTTGGTTGAGAAGCGCTTTCACGTACTTTCGCGTTCGCGGAATCTTGGCGCTCGGATCTAAAATATCACCGATCGACGTCCTTTCTTCATGGCTGAGGGTTGAATACTGTAACTGAGTTGCAGGCGACTGACATTGTCCAATAACCACGCACATCAGCACCTTCCTCCTGGGCATCTACCGGTCCGGAAGCTGCCTCACGACCATGCCAACACCATGACGCGTTTTTACCCTGTGTTTGTTCGGCGATCTGATGCAAAACTCGATTTGCAGACGAGCAAGGGTAAGCAGAAGAATGCCCCCACGGCCGCCCAGCTCGATCGCACTCCCGATGCGAAGGGAGTCTGCGACTACTACCGAGAGATAGCCCCAGATGAAGTCAAGCATATGGATTGGAGGAGGAAACTCGCTGGCATGCTCTTGAGAGAAATTGGTGGTGCAGAGTATGCAGGTATGTTGAAACCCATGCCCTCCAACTTCCCCACTCACGTCTGTTAGATCGAGCCTCAAATAGCATCCTACACGAGTTCCCTGAAAATTACCGTCTTTATGAGCACATAAAGTCGAGAGGAACTGAAGGCGATGGGACCACAGTCCGCAAGCCAAACAAAAACCATTCTGGAGGTGGCCATGACCGCCAGGACGCATACCTTTATGGCCATCCACTTGGTCCCAAAAAGCGCTTCAGGAGTCCTGCGGACTACTTCCCACACCTTTTATGGCTTACAACAGACCAGGCTGGTGACCCAAATAACTGCACATGCAAGCTGTGCTGTCCAGAGGAGCTAGAGGGAGACAAAGCAGCTGCAGTCAAGGAGCCTAAAGCAGCCACCCCTACAGCGACAATCAAGAAGGAGGAGACACCATCCAATTCTCCTGGAATAGGCCGCCACCCTATTGTTGAGATAATCCGTCGTCCTCCCCCGAAGCCAACCCAGAATCCACCTGCCCAGAAACCACCGGCTCAAACCCAAATAGTTCAGAGTCAACCCTCCCAAAATCAAACCTCGAAACCTGCAACCCCGGTACCTACTCCAATACCTACTCCTATACCCACTCCGGCACATCAGCCCAGCATACCTCGGACAATTACTCCCTCCCCTCTCCCACAGCCTCGCTCCATAGACCAACAAGTCGATGCTCAATACAACAAATTCATCTTCCGTTCCGGCGAACTAATATGGTTCGATCGAGGCTCTGCATGGGGTCTAGGAGTCATTACTCGCCGTTACATTCAGAAAGACCCCTCCCAGCACGATATGCGCGGCTATATAATTCAACCGCTATCTCATCCCTTCGGCCACCCACCAGCCGTCACGATAACCAAGGAAACCATGCTCCGGCCCTGGCTCGCCTGGTCCGCCCCGCCCTGCACGCACAGCTACCTGCAAACGCGCCCAGCGTCCTACGAGCTCGTCGACTGGCAAGGTCTCTGCGCGCACAAATACGGCAGCGACGGCGACCTAGAAGTCGACGGCTCAATCCTAGCCGCCAAATCCATCGACGCGAGCTACACGCTCTTCGACCTAGTGAAAACCACGCTCGCACCCACCGGCCACGAGGAACGGCACTGGAACGGGGCCTTCCTAGGCGGCGAGAAGATCTGGGCTGGCGAGCCCGTCCGCCTGCGGCTCGGCAGCGGCAACGACGTCATGGTCGCGACGGACATCCTGGAGCGCAAGCCGCCCACCGCGGGGCCCGGCGGCGGCATGCCCGGCGGCTCGCGCTACGGCGCCTTCCTCGTCGGCGACATTTACACCTTCTGCAGCCTGGACGTGCCGAACCCGGCGGCGCCGCCGACCGCGCCGTCGGACCGCGCGCTGCCGCTACGCATGCGCGAGGACCTGCGCTGGCGCAACAGCGTCACGCTGCCGACGATCCGCGCGCTCGGCTACTGGAAACTGATATCCGTCCAGGCGCGCCTCGACATCGCCGAGATTAAGGGCCGCTGGTACGAGTCCAGCATCCTGTTCCCGATTCTGCAGGACCCCGCGACCTTCAAGCAGGCGCTCAGTCGCGGCGACATCAGCGACGCCGGCACCTGGATGAACGCCCGCGGCGACAGCTCCGGCGCCGCCAACGCCGCTGGCAACCGCAAGTCTGAGCGCGTCGAGGCGCTCGGCCGCGCCGTCCCGCTTGGCACGCGCATCTTCGATGGCATCGAGCCCCCGCCCCCGCCCCCGCAGCAGGTCATGGGTGTGGGCGTTGGCGTTGGCATGGGCCAGGATGCGGTGCTGGGTGCGGATGGGGGACTCATTCAGGAGGGTGTGCTAGACGATTATTTGAACTTAGACGATATGGATGCTGGGCCTGTGCCGGGGTTTGGAACAACGTACGGGAGCCAGGAGGGCGGGCATGGGTTTTTCGGATAAGTGATGAGCGGGTAGACGTAAAGAAGGCTAAACGTGGGAATCTGCAAGAGCGGGTTTTGATTCGGCGTCGCTGCGTACTTACCAAGCTGCATAGACGGAGTTCTATTTTCGAGGCAGATACGATGGGACGGATTGATCTCTGGCGTTACCGGAGGTGTAGCATGTGTAGCATAGCTCTGGAGTACTTCTGCGTCTTGCTACTTGCGAATTTAGGCTCGAAGTCTAAGAAATATATACCTGCCGACTGAAGCTAATATAGTTATATACAGAGTTACCGTCTCGGAAACTATGAAGTGATAAATCATGAAAATTTGCAAAAACCAGTCTTTAGTAGGAATAGACAGGAGCACCGTCAAGCATTGGGGCTTGATGAAAAGAAATAGGAGGAAAGTCGGAAGGGAATGGCTTCAAGAGGCATAATTGCCAATTTAGCATTAGGGGATCTCTGTAGGACAAGGTTTGAATAGAATTATAAAATCAAGATGTGTCAACCTTGCTATCGGCAAAGGATTTAATGATTTGTGTTCTAGACATCGCTCTGTTGCTTTGATAGGCTAGCTAACAAGCATTTAAACTGGGTTTACCCTATCACCATGAGAAGGTGTCAGAAGATAGATTAGAGTTTCGGCAGAGGTTCTAGAATGTTGATCGAAGTTGTTCATGCAATAGGATCAAGAAAAGAGACATGTAGAGCGAACCCACTATATAATATCTTGAAAATGAGAAAGTGAAAAGGGCTATCCCATGCGCCGTTGAGGTGCTACGCAAATGTGGCCCGTGCGCGAACATCAAAACATCAGCACGCGTCTCTACCAGAGTATCTCTCTGCAAAATACCGCTCTGCATGCGAGGACCTTGCTGGAAAGAACATCTGGATTGTATTAGGCGACGGCAAAGTCAATATATATCAATTTGGAGCCTTATTATCATGATATCGATGTGCAATTGCTTGATTAAATCTACAGCTTTATTTTGCCAAGGCAAGCCTTGATCTAGACGATCTGGTTGGTTCACTTACCGTAGCACCTTTATCAACGGCGCATGGGATAGAGTGACTTATACCCTGCTCGGGTCGTTTCTTATAATCTGCAAGTATCCATTTGAAAAACCGAAATTCGTATTCACTACTTACCACTCACTCGATTAATGCGGCATCATGCGCAACTAAGTGCCCAAGAATGTGAACCTTGCTCTGTTGAAATGATAGAATCCTAATACTACAGACGTAAAGAAATACTTCGCAGGCACTTGAAGCCTAACAGCAATACTTTCAACATCTTGTCTTGCGAACACCTGCTCAATTAGACTTGCTGATAAACAAACAATTCAAACCATGGATCTTCGGTTTGGTTGATTGGATATTTTGAAGCTTCAGGCTTGTTTGTTTCGTTTGGTTGATCAAACTAGCAAACGGTTTGGATAGATTTATATACATTTTTGCGCGACAGTAGGAAGATCTAGGAACTCTACGCTACAATTTAGTGATAGGCGTTTGGTATTATAATGCTCGCGTTAAGCTTAAAAGTTAATAGAGGGAACACGATTAATCACCCCTAGTATTAACAATAGTAAGGTCTAATTCTATTAATCTAAAGCGGCAAATCTATTAATATTAGTTACTATAATGGTATCTAAATGTCGTATAAGGATAGCTTATTATAGTGTGGATCAAACCTTATCGTCGCCCTAGCGGTTCCTAGAGAAGGTCACGTGACCCTAGTTGTGATGCTGAGTTTTCCTTATCTCAGGTGCCTCAGCCGCTTCTCCGAGGAATTTGTGGCGTTGCATGGCCCACTCTCTTGCTACAGCCCCACTCTGCCAACTCGTGCGAACTCCTGAGCCAATTACCGGCGCGCACTAACTCCTGCGGACTCCTGAGCCAATAGAACGTCGCGCTACCCCCTAGACCCCTGCACCCCCCCAAATTCCTCTGCGAAGCGTCTGAGAGATTATGGGCGCGTGTTTGCTGTAAGCCAGGCCAGATTTCCAACGTGTGTTAACTTTAAACAACTATAACAAGGTCAATATAGCAGCTACGGCTATAGTTCGCGATGCAATTAAATTGCAACCTCCTCTACTAGTATATTTTAATTAATGTAGCTAGCTAACCACCGTATTAAGGGTCGAAGTATAGCCTTAAAGTTTAAAAATGCGTTTTTTGAAGCCAGGCCGACCCAACCAGCCTCATTAATACAGCGACCGTACTCCACCACCACACCTCTATTTACCCTAAAACTTCCTAAGGTACCTCTTGCACCCTATTATAAACAGCTCACCTAATTATACTATACCTATACTAGTAGGTATGGATTTGCTTCGCAGTAGGGGGGAAGCTTTAGGTAGAGGCTCGTGCAGAGCTTTAGTAGAGCTTCGTGTAGAGCTTCGTGCAGAGCTTCGTGCAGAGCTTCGTGCAGAGCTTTGTGTAGAGCTTCGTACAGAGCTTCGTGCAGAGCCTTGTGCAGAGCCATGTGCAGGTATGCAGACGTGTAGATTGCAGACGTGTAGACGTGCAGACATTCGTACGGGCGTTCGTGTGGGTGACTAATTAATTGATTAATTGTATGGACGTTTATAAAGCCATCCGTATGGGCATTTGGTTGATTAATCGTATAGACGTTTATAGAGCCGTTTGTGTAGACGATTATAGAGCTTTTCTAGTATATCAGTGCTGCGTATTAGGAGAGCTTTGGAGCTCCGTATTAAGCTTCGAGTAGAGCTTCGAGCAGAGCCTCGCGTAGAGCTTTTAAGCAGAGCTTTTTAGCAGAGCTCCGTGCAGAGCCTTGAGTAGAGCTTTGAGCAGAGCGTCGTGCAGAGCTTTGAGCAGAGCTTCGAGTAGAGCTTTGATAGAGCTTTGAGTAGAGCGTCATGCAGAGCTTCGAGCTTTAAGCAGAGCTTCGAGCAGAGCTTCGAGCAGAGCAGAGCTTTAAGTAGAGAGCTTCCCTATATAGACCTTGTATTTAGGCTTGTTTTTAAGACCTTGTAAACGGCTTTGTATAGAGCTTTGAGCAGAACTTTGTATAGGCGTTCGTGCAGGCATTCGTGCAGGTTTGTAGGGACGTTTGTAGGGGTATTAGGGGCGCGGTCGGGCTCCATTGCGGATGCAATATGTAGAGTAGGAGATGAGCTTTCGAATGGAGGTATTGGCGAGCTGAGTAGCGCTATATTAGGGGTTGAAGTACAACGTTAAAGGCAATACAACTGTCGTCTACTAGTGAGGCTGTACAGCCCTTACAAAACGCGCCCATAATCTCTCAGACCCTCGGAGAGGAATCTACCTCGGCGCTCTATGATTGGCTGCTGAAGATAGCGCAAGCGCTAACGCCTGCGGCGTACATTAGGCTACGTCGCCGGTCGCTAATTGGCTCAGGAGTCACAGGGGTTACAGAGGTGTGGCGGTGCGAGCCGCTGATTGGCCCAGGAGTTTGCAGGTGAGGTGGATTTTCTCTCCAAGGGTCTGAGTCAACTGAGATAAGGTAACATGAATAGCTCAGACGCCCCCCCTGCTTTTTTGGAGAGGAAAATAAGCGAGCCCCGAGTAATATAGCAGGGCTAGGTTATTTTGTGTACCATACTAGCAGGGGGGGCGTCTGAGGCATTGA
>Ga0307515_10002983_pt1 | contig 35938 bp, 47 predicted proteins | sample 17_EM_MG_FD_194513 | JGI IMG/M metagenome (GOLD analysis project Ga0307515, IMG submission 194513) | Populus trichocarpa ectomycorrhiza microbial communities from riparian zone in the Pacific Northwest, United States - 17_EM | ecosystem: Host-associated > Plants > Roots > Unclassified | place... | reverse complement strand
CTCCATGTAGCTCAATGTTGCATCATCGTGAGATTTATATCGAGCATACATATAGAATTCTAACAATGCCTGTGTGCACTCAATTGCGCGATTGAATATGGGACGCTGAGTGGGGTTTCCGCCTCGTAGAGAGTGGGTTACAACTCCAAGCAGGTACTGGCTCATTTCCTTCATCTCCTTCCCATTCCATTGAGAAACTTCCTCATATGACTTATTTTTTAGTGTGAGGTCATGGTAAGCAGGCACGGATAACCAAATTGCATTGTACTTGTCGAGCCGTTCGTGCATCTTCATGAAGTGGAAAATCCACTTCTGGAGGTGGTTAAGCATGCCGATCTGCATTGCATGGAGGAGGTCGGGCTTCGGGAGATCGCTCACCATACAGGGAATATGTCGAAAAACGTTGAATCCTCGGTGAACATGGCCCGACGAGAGTTCGGCATCTGCTGCCTTGGTGTTGGCATCGCTGAGCATTCTATATAAGTTGTGATCCCGCCGGGGGTGATGCTCGTCAGGATGCACATAATCTCCACGTTCGTTCTTTGGACACTCGCACCAAAAATAGACATGCCGCACGAGATGATGCAGGTCGCTATACTCTGGGCAACCTGCAAGCCATGCTGCTAAAACCGGTTTGCAATGCCTGAAGTTGCCATCTGCACAGTGAACGTTGTAATACCCGCTCCCGGCGCTGGGATTTTCTCTAAAGGTGAGTTGCTGGAGCAGCCGCCGAAGTACTTCGTTCAGCACCTCTCGGTTTGTTTACAGCTGTTTTTCCAGCCGCTTCCGAGGAATATTGCGGTTCTTGATTGGAATCGGTTGGAGAGCGACCATTACGACGCTGTGCAGTGAGGGCATCTGGCGGATCTTCGAAGATAGATTGCCAATTGTGATATATACAGGCCACTCTTTCTTGTCGCCAGCAAAATTTGAGAGATGTGTTCCGTCGGACATGAAGATCAAGGGAACCAGTGTATCCCCAGCTCTGAGCGTTGACTAAACGTCGATTAGCACGTTATGATCCTCCAGTATCTCTCCTTACCGGTGTCTCCCACCACCAGACCGCAGTGTGCATTTCTGTATAGAGGAGTTTCGAGGGCGCATTGCTGTTAAAGCAACCCTGAGGGGCGAAAATGAAATACTCGGCGTAGGCTGGCTGCCGCATCAACCATCTCATGCTTTTGATGATGTCTCGACTCCAGTATTTGATAGGGCGTTGGTGATTGTCATTCCATCGCGTATCATCGAGAGTGTGTAGTTCCCACTCCCCGAGAGCCTGATCATCTGGCATGCTAGCCATGAGATTCTGGATGCCATCCACGTTTTTGAAGGTTGGGAAACGCAGAGCGGTGTTTTCTTCCTTCAACACGTTGTCATAGTATGTCTTCATGCCCTTCTTCTTGATCCCACACTGGATATATTTGCACTCTTCACGCGTCGCAAACGGGTAGTAGGGATTGTTGTGTACATTCGTCTCAAGGCAGCCCTGAGGGTCGCGTTCCCATGGCTCAGCAATGTAATCGATCAGCGGAGCACCGGTGCCGGGGTACATTTCCGTCTGTGGCAGAAGTGGCGGTGATTGAGACTCTGAGTCTGCGATGTTTTCAACGTGTTCGAGGTAGGGAAACGCGTCCATGTATTTGACTGAATCTTTGTTAGTGTTGAATTGATGATGCTGAGCGGGTTCAATGCGTCGGGGTGTGCTGCGAATAGCCAGATTCGTCTGGCGTGCAACTTGATGGTGTTCAGGATGGTGTAATTTGATATGTTTAAGTCGCCAGCTGTCTGAGCTGAACTTCTTTCTGCCAGAAAATTCGGGGCAATAGAAAGGGGTCTTCTCTGTCATTGTTGACGACACGCGAGGAGTGGAATACACACTGTAGAAAGGGACGAAAGTTGGTGCCGGGCATGAGCCGCCTCGTGTGTAAGCTCACGATACTTTCAGCTAACTTATTAAGCCTCAACACCATCACAAGGAGGTTCCTTACATGCCAGGAGTTGCAAAAACACTGCATGCACGATGTCCTATAATACTATGAATAAAATAAAACCAATAAAATGAAAGCAATACAAAACCAATAAATAAAATAAACCATGAGCAATCCAAAAACCTCGTGACGCGTGTAATAATCAATGCCTGAGATAGATACATTAGAAAAAAGGAACCGAACAAGACAAGAACCCGACCCTAACCCAAACACAACAACCATCGCCTCCTCTGCAACACGAGGACTGGTTCAGTCCTCGCCTACCAAGCCATCCGGGCGCGCCTCAGGGAGAGGGACATCGGGGAGAGGGACATCGGTGAGAGGGACATCAGGGAGAGGGACATCGGGGAGACTGTCGCCACCTGCCGATTCAATCAGCAGCTGCTGATCCACATCCACATCCGAGGTGTTTCCGGCTGCCTCAGCTTCTCGCAGAGTTGGCACCGCCGGGCGAGGTTTTTGCGGCCTCACAAGCCCCAAATGCTCCAGCCCACTGAGGGGATTAGTTTCCAGAGTTCGTGGTCGTGGGGCAGGCGCCGGAGGTTGTGGGCGTGGGGTATGCTTCCGCATCTCCTGGCCTTGCTCAGGTAGCACGATTCGCTGATCATCTACCATGGTATCTACATTGTCAGCCGATGTATCCACCATCTCTCCCTGGCCAATAGTCCGATGTTCTTTGGCATCATCCTCATCCTCCTCCTCCTCCTCCTCCTCCTCCTCCTCATCCACCTTCTCTTCATCTTCCTCCACTTCATCTTCCTCCTCTTCATCGTCACCGTCCCGTTCCATATCCACATCGCCGTGTAAATCAACGCTGTCCAGCGCGTCCACATCGTCCTCGATGCGCATATCCACATCAGAATCATATTCTGAGTCATATTCGCTGTCCTAATCGGTAGAGTCGGTATCATCATCTGAGGAAATTGACACGGCGGGTGATGCTTCCGGCTCTAAATATACCCGCTTTAGTTAGCCCTCCGTGTCCAAGTGTGCCTCGGACATTTCCTTCTGCAACTGCAAACCAACGGCACGAGAGATATCATCTTCCCCTGGGGTTTGTTCAAAAATACCTTTCCCTTTACCATTTCCCTTCCCCTTCCCCTTCCCTTTCCCCTTCCCATCAATTGTTGCCTTCCCTTCCCCGGTCCCTTTCTCACTGCCCTGCGTGTCCTCCTCACCCTCGCCGTTGTCATTGTCATTGTCATCACCAGGACGGCTCCGTCCACCACGCGGCGCTCCGGGATCCGCCCAGTTCTGATCATCATCATCCTCGTCGATTATCTCATCCCAATTCAGTGGTCTAATGGCCAGGAAGTCGCCTGGCTTGTACTGCCGGCAGCTTGGCGGCTCAATCTTTGCCCTGAGATCATCGCTATCGTACCAAGAGAGAAACTCGCTGGTGCGTTTAACCTTTCCCGAGCTGGTTGTCTGCAGATTGGAGTGATCGACTTGATCCCTGAAGGCACGGGGGTTGTCCCACCTCCAATTGTTCATTTGGTCGCGGGTTTTGTCAACCACTTGCCCCATATATGAGCGGAAGGCTGCCCACCACTCCCGAAAAGGTGAACTCCTGCTCCTACAGTGTGGCCACATTAGCGGGAATTGTGAAAAGTGGCGAGTCGTGACTGGACCAAGAAAGATTATATCATATAAGAGGTCCCAGGCCCTCTCATCATTGACGCCGCAAACATTGTATATCCATATGAGTCCACGGTTGGGGTTCCGAGATGTATCCCTGTTTACGGTCCTGATCCAACGACAGGCATTGATTTATAACTGATGTCGGCATTTTTGCCCTAGCAGTTGCCTTCCCCTTTCCTTTGCGGCTGCCCTTTGGTGCCATTGCTGCGAGTTGAAAATCAATCTACATCCAAGGCGTTAGCATAATGATACAGTTGAACGCGGCGGAAGGAAGCCCAGAGTGAACGTACAAAGTTGTGTAGGTTATTGGGTGTGTTTTGGAACGAGAGGTGTTGTTTTGTGCAAGTCATGTGATGTCAAAATAGTTCAGGATGCTGGCAGTGTGTTTGATACGGGAAGAAAAGACAATGGAGGTGTAGGCGGGAAGTAAAGAGAATGGAGGTGTAGGCGGGAAGAAGGGATATATATACTCGAGTTCCTGCGATTTGATTCATATCCCGCGTGTTGTTCGTTAATGAACACAAAATGGCCCAGCCTTCATCTCGAACTACCACCAAGCACCTCATGAATGAGGCGCCTTGAGACGAGATCTAGTACTTGCGGTGACGATAGTTTGCGACGCCGGGCATTGCTTTGGCATCACACACCACTTTTACCGCTCAGACCTCATGCATCTCGGAGCAAACTGAGTAGTTCTCAAGTTGTCCCAACTGTGCCACTATCCAACATGGCTACCAACACCTGGCGGTGGAACAAGCACACGCAACTGATGTCATAGGATAGAGAATACATCATGGTTTGCATTGCGATGCTTTTAGCTCTGCCAAAGGGGGATTTCCACCGGAAAGCTGAAGATATACACAATCGATGGTTCGAAGTATTGTGCCAAGAACGAGTGCAATATGATGATAATCGCGCCAAGAAGGCATAAACATCCTTCAGGCTGTGCAAATAGACCTTCCGACGTCGCTGTAATTGTGACAATCGATGCTGAGTTTCATCTGGGTTTGATCTGAGTTTAATCTGATGGCAGTTAACCCCATAATTGAATGATTTTGAAGGGATCTCGTCCCCAAGTATTGTCAGGGTTTAGAGTCTAACGCGGTCTACACTGCACATCCCGTTTTTGTCGAATCCTTCCATGGTCGCTCAAATAGGAGTCTACCTCACCTGCCGTTGCATATGCTTGCAGAGGAAATTATTCCTACACTTTTAACGTCGAACATGCATAGTGGATGATGCCTTCCCAAAGCACTCACCCTGTCACGTCTCTGGTCGTACAAAATGTTCGAGGTCTTGCTAATCATCCGAATCAACAAAAGCGTGGGCCTTCGGTGAATTCTCAACTTCCCCCTGCTAAGAGACGCGTTTCCGTACCGGCTGGCGAGAGGGATTCTTCTCAAGGAGGGAGTTCTGTAGCCTCTACAATCCAAGGTCAGAAATCCACCCTCTCATCTTCACTGAACAATTCTCGCGTTGCAGATATCACCCCGTCCGCTACACAGTGACGGTCCATAATTACTCCAACCGCCACCCCGGGTACAAGCAGTCGTAACAGACTAGCACCCAGCGGAACCTCACAGACAGACTCAACACGTCGCGTTGCATCAAGCCCCACATCCGGCATTGCTAGCACTCCCACTCCTCTCAGCGGTCTTGAAAACCTGCCTACCCCTATCCCCAATCCAGAAGCCCGCGTGATCATTACAAATCCACTGTGAACGCAAGCTACAGAAAGGAATCAGAGACAGAGGCAGTGGCAATTGCAAAAGCACGCGGTGTCTACACCTCGATCAATGGTCTCCGGCAGTCGCAGCATTCATCGATTAGGTCACTCCAACATGACCCGTTTTGTATTTGCAACGGGCAGACTCCTGGAGCTCTACATCTGGAGCAGACAGCCATTTATGAGTGCAAGCGACGTGGAGACGGTAACTTATGCGACGCGACGCGTTGTGAAAGCATTAGCTGAAGCCCCACACTGGTAGATAATAGAGACGTACTGGAACACCGCAATGCAGCAAAACAACATTTGGTCCATAGCATTTGAGGCACCCACAAATAAGATCCTGAAAGAGGTATGCTGAAGCAACGGCCCACGTTGGATATTACACGCTCAAACTGGTACCAGGTTCGCGCACAAGTCAATAAGGTTAAATCCCATTTCTTTCAATCAGCAAGGGACAATATAGCAGAGCGATATGATCTCCACCACTTTGAATCCAACGCAGAGCATTTGGAATTCATTGATTCCCTTCTGGCAGACAATCAGTATCTGTTTCCTTTAGCAGAGCATGTGGAAAGTGGTGTATGCGGTCCAAATCCAACGCAGAGAGTGTCGAAAGCTGCTAACGAATGGCCAGCATCCACTTTACTTCCTGGCAGAAGCAATCCCGCAGTTAATCTACATCAAATTGTATCATCGGGCGAATAACCGCAGTAAGTATGCTGATGGATTTTATAATACCATGATTGACAACAAGGACGGTCATATACTCTTGCCACTGATCATGTTTACCTGCACCGCGTTGTGCCATGCACTCCTGGAGTGGCAAAAGAACAAACGCGTTCATCCGAAAGCTTCCAAGTCAAAGCTGAAAGCGGACAGACGTGATCGCTCGAACTACTTCAATGACAAGAATGACGGTGGTGAGAACGCATCCTGCTGCGCTGCAACGGGTCGCAAGTTGTTAACCTAGCCTGGCGTTGCAGACACATATGCATTCTTGATGAATACCTGGAACACGCTACCGGAGAGCTACCAACAGAGGGTGTATAACAACACTCTTGCTACAGTCAAGCGTCAGATCCAACAGGCGGAGAACCCAATGCCTGCCGTGGTGATCAGCGTGGAAGCAGCACATGTGGACAATGCTATTCTTCTTGATTATTTGACCTCCGAAGTGGCGCCTGAGGAGGCTGAGATCAGAACCACTGACCCAAACATCCCGATAGACAACAATTGCACGGATGACAAACTTCATTTCGGGATGCCAGGGGGCCGCGGGGATTACGAAGATGAATGTGATGAAAGCGACGTGCGTGATGCCATCCCCACCTCCAGCCGGCGATGATGGCCCACGACTGAATTCGAGAGGTTTGACCTCAGAACCAGCGATGTCAACGGGGATGAGGGCGAGGATGGCGACGATGCGTATGCGGATGAGGAGGAAGAAGCCTCGCAAGCTGATGATGGATCAACACAGAATGTGGAGGACTGAGGGCATAGTACGTTTGACCCGGGAACCAGTGATGTCGACGGGCTAGAGTGCGAGGATGGCGACGATGCAGATGTGGATGAGGAGGAATCAGCATTGCAAGCCGATGATGTATCAACGCAGAATGTGGAGGACTAAGGGCATAGTACTAGAGAGTGTGAAGATTACACTGTATATTTCAGACCTGTAAAATATGATAATGGCGAAGCAAATGCAACGGCAAGCGATGTATCCGAAGCGAAGACTGCATTGCAATATGTGACAAAATCTCAAAGCTAAACATATACGGGGCGAGTGCGGCATCCGATATAGCGGAGAGGTACAATGTGGCTATCGGCCAAAGCAAGGCATAAACATTGCCAGGAGTTGTGTAAACAGCTACATCATAACTGCAGCCCCTGCGAAGAGTGTAACACACGTGTCGTTCTGATGTTGCGCATACCAGGCGCAAAGTAATGGAGGTAAGTATGCAACGTGACCCGTCGCCTGTGCGACGGGAAGTGTGTAATTCTCTGTCAGAGGGTATGAGGATCCATCAGAGCCGTCAGAGCCATCCGGAACACCCGGGTGTTTCAGATGGAAACTAGCGTTGTTGCTGATGTATCCTGGGTATATAGTACTGTACTCAGTATTCACTCATGATCATGACATGGAGATATAGAGAGAATTGACTTAACTGTATATTATGCAATGATAGTAGGGTGTTGTGTGAGAAGGAGAGATGCAGGATGAAGAAAAAAGGGATATGGAGGATACAAGGTTCATCAGCAAAATGTAAAATGGTTTGGAAGTTATAAGTGAACAACTCAGCAACTCTGAACAGCCACACTGATGTTTCCAGATGCTTCCAGATACTCCCAGATAGGCTGAATACAAAGCAATGAGCTCTCTGGTGCTCCAAGACTACTTCACTGGAGCTCCTCAATGCTCCGGAAGTTGTGGAACAGAATTCAAGAATATCCTGAGTAGTGTATTGTTGTAATCAAAATGCTACAAAATCAAACTATTAGAATATGCAAATTTCAGAGCTATTGGGAATATTAGCTGCATCTCCAAGGCTATTCCAGCACACTTCAAACCTGGAGCCATACTCTCTGGGAGTGACTATTACGATGTTCATGTCATATGGTACAATTCAATTAACTATCTTCCTCCTGCACACCTTGATTCCGGCATTGGATTTTAATATACATTCCAGTAGGTTTCTAAATTCACATGATTATTAACAAGCCATATGCTATCGATTCTATCTGATGCAGCATCTTCTCACACAACATGTGCTGGCCCAACAATTGCTCCAACAGGTACAGTATGTATCTTATCAGTCTGTTTGTCAACCAAGATGGCCTTGTCAACACAATCAGCCCAACTGTACAGATCTTTGAACTTGGTTGGAATCACTACAGCATATTCTTGAGCTCGAGGACATAATATCCATTGTTGAGTCTTTTTGCACATCATAGCAAAGGTCAATATCATTTTTTGGGTGGGCAGGAGTTCCTGAAATTGGAGGATCTGATTTGGTGGAGTCTAGCTAAAGTATAATAAAGGAAAAGAAGAAACATGGCCTTGGATGGTGTTATCGAGGTCACTTTCCATATATTGGACTCAGATGTTATGAGATTCAGGCATGATTCCTTGGTTGGCATCGGTATATTCTACCTTGCAATCAAGTCCCAGATGCTCAACAGATGTAGGGCAGTGAAATGGTTGACAGTAGTACAACAGCCCATTCTGAAGTTTCATGAATATAATGTCTCTCAGTACATTCTGATCAGATCCAAGCACCAGTCCACTAACTTGGTGTCCCCAGTCCTCTTCAATTTGTGCACGAAATAGCAGCACCGGGAAAAATGACGGTATGTGATGTGTAACTCATACAGAAGCTGTTTCTGGGACAGTAATCCATAGCATATTTGATGCATGGCACCATGAGGTCCTATGGACCTGTGCATTGAGTAGATTACTACTATGATATGCATGTGATTATGTGTGCTCAATACTATACATCATGCTGCATTCAACAAAACTGCCAAATGCACATCATTGCATGCTCCCAAGCTATCAAGATGCTCTCAAGCACACTCCCAATTGCAATCGATGACACACTCCCAGCCTGCTTGATAATATATTCCGAAGTAAGCTCACAAAATGCTCTCAAAGACACTCCCAAGTCCGCTCTCAAATACACTCCCAATTGCACTTGATGGCGCACTTACAGGCTGCTGGACTGTATGCTCCTAAGTAAGCTCTCAAGACATTCTCAAGCATACTCCCGAGCACTCTCCCAAGTACGCTCTACAGAGGCAAGACACTCCCAATCCCACTTGACGATATGCTCGCATGTATGCTCCTGGGTGCTCAATCCAGAGACTTGCTGAGTTGCAGGCGCCAGGCACAAGGAGGTGGGTGGCAGCGGCCAAAATCATGATGTCAGTTGATATCATAGGCTAAACCTTATAATTAGCTTGGGCACCGCGACAAGATCTCACGATGCCTCACGGTCATGATGTTGGCAATTGCAGCCTCACATTCTGCAGGAAAGGTAAGCGAATGGATCTTGGGGAGAGCAGATCTCTGACTCAGATTTTTTGGTGGAATCTACTGCTCACGTCTGACTGATTGTGGGCATATGAGTGCTCATTCGGCGCTCATGGTGAAGATGGGAATGGTGATGATGGTGATGGTGATGACGGTGATGATGATGGTGTTGGTGATGGTGATCATTGTACCAGACGCACTTAGACAAGTAGGTTGGCTATGTCAACATTAGAATCAAAGCTTCCACAGACTTAGAGCGTTCTAGTTGCCAAAGTTTCCACAAACTCAGAGTATTCCATCGGCCAAACGCTTCCCGGGGAAAACTCTACTCCCCCTGATGCATGGCTCCCTCAAGAAGGCTCTCAAGCAGGCATTCGAAAAGGCTCTCAAGCAAGCACTGAAGCAGGCTCTCAAGTGGACTCTCAGCGATAGTGTACAGTACCGGTATCGCAGCGAAGACTTCAGGCACTGAAGACTAGTATAGGTCCATCTCCGGCCACCAGCTGTATATAGTGCCATAGGCCAATGCGCACATCTCTATGAATTGACTATAGATGACTGAAGGCTGCGCCTCGCACTGGGGTCCACACGAAGGTTGCCATGAGCTGGGCATGTGCACGTTGCGCGGTCTATAGTCGATTTGCACTTTTGCCGATGTGTCCACAGTTGGGAATTCCAAACTCTTCCGATACATCTCTGAGTGAGGTTAATTTGAATCTTCTGCACACTCTGTTGACATGGGTTTCTCTTCAATGATGTACCTGTTGTGATATGGGGCAGAAAAATGGCTCATCATGACAATGCTGAAGGCATTAAAGATGGGCTCTGCAAATATTTTGCTGTTTATCGGTAGCGGATAGTAGATTGAAAAGTTTTGCAGAGTTAATATTATACCAGCCTTGAATGGCAAGATGAGACAGTGTCTCCTCCATATAGTCAAGATCGGTAAACCAGTCATTGTTCTTGAGCATCTGTTCAATGTAATTGTTTTTTTTGGTAGATCGATATGCCACTTCCACATTGATGATATATAGCCATACAGAAATATTGGTAGTGAAATTGTCACCACAACCCATTCGCTGAATCGACTCTGATGGATTGCTCTCAAGATATATCACTGGATATCCGAAATATCATTCATGCTGTTCGATGGTTTCCACACCTCATGAACTTTAGTTGACTGCCCCCAAGCTTCAAACTCGATCGAGTGGATGCAGAATTTCATCTTGAACTGAATCTGCTCATTCGAAGTGATACCATAAGTCTCTCTCTCCAGCTGATTCACAACGCGATATGTATCAGCGATGCTCTAGGTGCAGCCTTCTGTCTCAGCATTGGATAGATGGACCTGAAATTCAACACACTTGTTGGTGGTCAAGTTTGCCGCTCCATAAACATCTTCTACTGCAGCAGTTTTCATTTGAACAAGTTTTTTGCCGAATGTGCTTCTGGGTCTGGTTGCTTTAGTTCCAACTTCCTGCGATAGTTGTCACTCATGATGTTGGAAGAATTTATCGAAAAGCTTGCATTAACAGGTGTCACCTGATGGATTTCGTACTCCAATTGCTCCTTTGCACTCTGCTGATCAGCATCCAACCATTTGGTTGCCACTTGTCGGGCTCTATTCAGGCACACATGAAATTGCCTGCATTTTCTTGTTGTAATCGTTTCAGCCCTGTACACATGAACCTCCATTGCCGCATGGATTTTATGAATCTTTTGTTCTTGTAACTGATGGAAGTCACTTGCCAACTGTTCATCCACTGTGGCCTTCACAGATTTCAACATTTTCTGTTCTCGAACAGCATAGTGTATCTTATAAAATTGATTCAGTGCATCATCTAGTGCTTTGAGGGATAGATCTGAGTGGTTTTGTTTGCTAACAAGCAGAGAAAATTAACATAATGTCCGCACTGCTCCAATTGCCATTTCATCAGAGGCTGTTTCTGCTGCAGTTTTCCTGTCATCCTTGGCGCAGTCAAGCATTGGAGCACAATTTACTGCCAGTGTTCTAATCATGCTCCTGATCTCCTTGCCCTGCAAGGAGCTGCTTTTCAATCACCTGAATGGTTTTCACAAGCGCTGGCAGCCCAGATATTACAGTACCAATGTGAATCAATTGTCACATTCATCCTTGACATTTCAAGCTTTCACGTATTTCAGCAGCCAGTGCAATAAATCTTTAACTCAACCCAAGAGCAGCTGATGCAATTCATCAGGCTGTCAAAGTCATTAGACATTGCAGAGAGGCTATTGCCAGAACTGGTTTCAGATTGGATGAACATCAAGAGTGTGCAGAACATCGATATTGCTTTCATCCAGAAGCTTGGTGTAAACATGCTGTTCTCTTGAGTTATCGAGTGGTCGAAAAGTGGAATGCCCCATTGGCACGCCTTTAGGACTATCTCACATCTGGCATGAGCCATATGAGACTTGAGCAACCATGACTTGTTCTGGATAATCCCTGACCCAGGCAGCCAAAAGAAGATAACATTGTCTCGGGAATCCATCAGCACAACTCCATTTCAAACTGGAACCAGTTATGTCAAGATTCCGGAATGGGAACGGCACAGAGTAAGGGTTCGTATGCCTGCATCTGGCTATGTAGGGATATGGCTGACATTATGGTATATGGTTGCACATGGCGCACGAGTGAGATCAAGTGGAGAAGTAACATTAGCAAAAACTAAATCTCCTTCATTAAGTTTATTTAGTTTATTGTACCCACAAACTCAAAAAAATGAAATCAGGGTTTCCCTGCAATATGGCAGTGCTTTACTGTTCCAGAGTGTTCTGTGAGTCATCGCGATGCTGTTTTCAAGCGTCATGACCAGTGTACCCAGGCTTGCGAATGTGACAACGAGCACTTGACGAATGGTTCACACTTCCATTGGCAATATCACAAATCATCTCTCAGTATACTCCTATGTCGCCCAATTCGATTACTCCTTGGGATTAGTGTTAGCAACGGTTGCAACCAGCTAGAACGGTTCTGGGTTAGGGTTGGAACTGGAACGGAACCGTGGCAACGGTTTTACCACATGAAAAACCCGGACCGTTGGCATTTGGGCCGGTTTCCACCTCAAAACCCGGCCATGGCAAACCAGATATCTCGCTCCAATTAAGTATTTGAGTTCTGATTGTATCGTGACATGATTAGTATGTAGATTGTGCAGTTCTAGCCGCTCTTTCACCTCCCGCTTTCAGATTTGTGATCCGACCAATATTCATTGAGTCGCTATCGAAAACCCGCTAATTTCGCGTAAAATGTCCCTTTATTTCACAGCCACTCAACGAATATCAGTCGGATCACAAATCTGAAAGCGGGAGGTGAATGAGCGACTAGTGCTGCACAATCTACGTACTGATCATGTCACGATACGATCAGAACTCAAATATTTAATTGGAGCGAAACTTGCAAGAACCGTAATATGGAACTGCGGTCCAGGTACAACCCGGCCAAAAAACCGTGGGTGTATGTCCGGTCCGGGTAACGACCCCGCCAAGACAAAGTGGTTCAGGGTTTTGGCCGGGTTTGGAACTGAACTGAACCGAACCGCCGGCCAAACACCGGACCGCTGGCGGGTGACCCGCACCCGTTGCTAACACTACTCGAGATGATGATAATACTCGCTCCATAAGTTTAATGTAGCATGTAGTTTTTGTTTTTAAAGGCCCTCATGGCTTAATTTGACCAATGATAGTTACCATGCAGAAGTAGTTCACGATATTTAATTTGTGGATGAAAGATTGTCAGTAGCTTGCAGTTCGTCGCGGGAGGGATATGCATCATCGCGATTATGATTTCACGCATTTGGGATCAGACTTCAGGAAACCATCCGTTCTATTACATTTACTACTATTATGATATATCGACGAAACCTAGAATAAAATATCACCCAAAGGAAATCCTAAATCCGATCACTAACACCATGTAAAGGGACGTACCCCTACGTTTGACCGCAGATGTAAGATATGGTAATATCGTTTCACACGAGAGTGAGTGAGTATATATGTAGAGTATAGTGGTAAGATATTCGATACTGATCTAAGTGCCATAGCAGCGATCTATATGCACTGGCGCTTACCCTGCCTCGGGTCATGTGTTGCCATTACATTATCCCCCTCTTTAGGCATAGACCTCCTGGGCTGCGAAAGCCAATATAAGAGAAGAGAAGGAAAGAGAAACAAGAATGAAACAATCATCCTACGTACGCAATCGTACGAACCCATAAGTCCCACAACCGATCGGTACAGCTCAATGGCGACCTTTTGGCGGATCCGGTGCACAGGGAAGCTTCACCTCCAGTGGTAGGTGGTAAAAACCAATGCCGACGCCATTTGTACCAGGCTGAGATCCAAAGAAGTGATAAAGAGATATGAAGAGAAGGAAACAAAGGAACAAAAGGAAACGTCTGAACTGCTTCCATATCCTCCACACCGCCACTTCCAAACTCATACTCCACCGACCATCCATACCCGTAGCTCGTATACTTGGTGTAGGTAATCATCGGAATCATCAGGGTGGTAGTGAGCTTCGGCTTATGACTTGACATTGATGAGATCTTCCGCTGCCGGCATCGGTTGTAGCCTTCGGTAGTCATCAATCGTATAGGCAATTGCGTGTAGTCACGTCTCATTCGTTGACATCTAACACGTAAGCTTCTCTAAAGGTGGTTATACTTACCAAGTTCAAGTGCACTTGCGCTCTCCCAAGCCTTCCTGCCGTGCTTCCGCACGCTCTGTAGAGTATATCTTGCAGCCGGTAGTGGCATTGACTCATAGATGCTGCTTGACTAGGTGATTGGCTTTAGAAGTTCGCTTCGGTGACCATCCGGTCGACTTCTTAGTTGCGCTCTTGAAAGGTGGCTTCAATAGAATCATGATCGACTTCTTGGTTGACTTGTTGGTTGACTTCTTGGTGCGTGTCTCAGTAGACTGCATCCCGGTGGGCTTATCTACTAGTCGGTAGGACGCATTTTCGATATGATCATCCCCCCTTTTTGAAGTTCGTTGCTCCGCTGATGACTTAGACTGAAATCGGTTGTTGATTGCCATCGTGGCTCGGTAGACATATGAACTTCCTTAGACATTTGGTGATCCCGCTCGGTACGTCTCTTTGCAGACCGACGCTCTATTCGGAATCCATCGTCCCTGGACCTGGAAGGTCTTCGACTTGGCTTGTCTCTTGGCCTGCTTCGTCTCATTTTTCCACTTGCTCTGTCCTTTCTTTGACTCGCTTTGATTGTTGACTTGCTTCCTGTTTCAACTTGCTTTTCGCCTTTTCGGACTTCGCTTGGCCTGTTCTCGTTGTCTCTGGTGAAGTTGCAATTGCGCTTATTGCTCCGCCTATAGGTGTACTTATGGACTTTTTTCCAGGTGCACTGATTGATCATTCTCTAGGTAGGCTTATCATCTTGTGGATGCTAGGTGCATATGTTGATTCTTCTGGTATGCTTATCCCTGCTCTCCGGGTGCCGCTGGACATCTCTGTCGTTAAGTGCACTCTGGTCCTTCATTCCGGCACCTCCGGGTGGGTCATTGTATACGAGGATTTCGGGTCCGGTAGGGTCATCGTAAATGAGGATTTCGGTTCCGGTTGGGTCATCCCTATCTTTAAGGGTCGTTGCTCTGCCGACGACTCATCTCCTCTAATTGGTGTTTTAGCTCGGTTTCGTACTTGTCGCCTTCCTTGATTTGGAAGTGGTGGTAGGCATTCCTGAGGTCCAGTCGAGCATCTCCGCAATCAGTGGGAGAGGATATCAGTCCTTCATCGTGGCTGTATGGAGAGCTGGGTAGTCCACAGACGGCCGCAGTCCGCCGTCCTTCTTCGCAAATGAAATCGGTGCTTCCGCAGGCGGTGTCTATCTCTCCCAGCTCTTGGTCTCACTTGCTCTTTCTGAGATTTCGTAGATCCACGCAATTTGTGTGGTTCCTCACGGCCGGGTTACCCTGTGATTTCTTCTCACGCTCTTCCTACGCTCCTCGAGCCAGAACTGCTCTTCGTCACAAATTCCCTTTGGATGCCATAAAAGGTGCAGTGCAAGAGTCGCCATATCTTTGCTGAATACGTCCACATAGTCCTTGTATCTCACGGGGATATGACCTCCATCATTAGTAGGTGCATAACCTGTTCCAGCATCTGTGCATTAGCCTCTATCTCTGACTTGGGATTTGGGAAGATGATGGGGAAAGGAAATCAGGGACCTGCGGATCAAGCGGTTCACCCAGGAACGAGCCAAACCCTGCTAGTCCAAGAACCTCCCATCGTGACTTGGCGAGCCGGTAGCAGTCATTCAAATATACCTGAGTGAGGTTCCTCTTCTGCCGCAACTACCGCCGCTGCTCCCTGCTCGCTCGTCCAGCCCTTGGGTTGATTGTCTCAATCTCACCTGGATCTTCCAAAGTGGAGACCTCCATAGTCGCTCCCAGCAGCCACTGCATTCCTCATTCGTTGAGAGAATGTCAGAACACCCTCTGGCATGCTTTCAGTTGTCCTTTATATGTGGTATACCAATAAGTTTCGAAGGAGGAAATGACCTCACTGCACTCCACGAGGCCGCTTGCAACATACGTGGGTGTCCTCGGCAGTGCGTCTGCATCCACCGGTGCACTGTAGGCATCTCGTGGCCTTGGTGCTGCACTTTCGTTATCTTGTAACCTTCGTGCTGCACTTTCGTCATTACATGGCCTTTGTGCCTCTCCGTCGACTGGAGTTTGTAGAGATTAGACGACCTGCAGTTGTCAAGTCGACCTCCGAATTATGGGATATACAGCCCCAGATATTGTATCATCTGCATAGCGGGGCTCTTGATAAGTGGCAATCGCCTCCGATTTAGGACCGGGAATCAATCATTCAGCATATCAGGTTCGTCAACCCAAACGGCTGCAGCACATCAAGTTCGTCAACCATGGCTGTGTTTATAGTAGAGGTGTCCTTGGCTGGAACGACAACTACCTCCGGTTGGATGACCGGGAGTCTCTGAGCACATTGCAGTCATTCATGAGAATTGCCAGCTCCTCCGGTATAATGACCGGGAGTTCATAACCAGGATTGTGCAGTCATTCCAAAGAACGATCAGCAACTCCGGTAAGATGATCGGGTCTTCATGAGCACTTCGTGGCCCTCCATACCAATGGCCATCTCCTCCGGTAAGATGACCGGGTCTTCATGAGAATGACCAGCTCATCCTGAATAAGCTCTAACTTTTCGTCTCATCGGTAGGCGTGCTTACGAATTCGGCTCTGATCCTGGAAGATAGCTTTGTTGCCTTTTATATCGTATCTTGATTTCTCTGGACTTCCGCCATGAATTGACTGACTCGTTTAGGGGTACGGCGATCATGTAGACTTCGAAAATGGATGCTTAATGTAGCTGTCGGTATTTGAACTCGTCTCGATCAACCGTATGCAATTGATTCTCCCGCTGTTCCTCCATCATCTCTCGCATGGCCGCGATCTCAGATTGCGTGGTAGGCTCGGGCTCGCTCAGGTTGTTGCCCAGACCGTTGCTCAGGCTGTTGCCCAGACCGTTGCTCAGGTCATCTTCCTTGTTGGCATTGTTCTCATCGTCGTGGCTATCACGCTCGTCATGGATTTCATCCTCCTGAAGCACGGAGACTCGTCGGGTGAGAATACAGGTAACCCTGCTGAGCGGAGATTGTAGGTTTTCCGTGCTTGAACGTGTACTAGCCAAGTGCAGTTGATCTCTGGCAGCTGTCTTAGGAGGCGTAGTAGATGATTGACGGCAAAATTGATGCGCAAGTTGATCGTTTGCTGTCGGTTGTGTCATTCTTTGACAATAGGGGTAAAACTCGTGTATCCTCGTGAACGAAACGTATCCGATAACTGAAAAATCGAATATAACCTAAAGGGAAGTACACCTACGCTTGACTGCTGACGTATGATACGGTAATACGGTTGCACACGAGCGTGGGTGAGTATATATGTAGTGTATAGTCGTAACATATTCGATACTGATCTATGTGCCGTAGCAGCAATCTATATACACTGGCGCTTACCCTGCCTCGGGTCACGTGTCGCCGTTACACACCAGTCCTAACCTCCAAGCGACATCGCACCCTCTACAATTGTACTTCCATCGACTAATCCCGTATTCTCAATGCTGGTCATGTTGGTGATGTCATTGCTGTTGCTGTTTCTGTCTCTGCAGGGGACGGGTTGGCTGCTGCTGGCGATGGCAGACCCACCCATAGGCAGAACAGCGGAGAATCGCATACTAGCTTCAGTAGCAACAACAAACCTGCTCAGACGATTAAAAGAATGGTTGGGCAGCTCTATCAGCTTCTCTGGGACGTAATCAAGAAGGTCCTCATCAAAGCTGCCCTGATCGTTGTGAGGTTGTGCCATCGCTGGGTCTGTACCAGTTGAGTGGATCCTTTGGCGGATCATGCTGCGGATATTGTCTATCTTTTTGGCTTGAACCTCTGGCAAGGAAGAAGGAAAATCTGCATCGAGACAAAGAAATACATCTGCGCATGCATCATCAACCACGTGAATAATGTTTCTTGTATCACACTTATGTTGTGCTCCACCTCCTGGACCAAACTCTGGCGGGACCCTGAACTTGCCTGTTTTCCAGGCCGACAGACAATGGTGGATTGCCGTTATGGTGAGGGCAATCAATGTCGAGTTGATTTTATCCATCAGTGATCAATCTTTCATTCCCATGTGTCATATGCCATAGAATTATGTCCAGTGAATATGATCCACAATTTCAGTCACTGCGAATCGAAACTTGCGCTCCTAAATTCATCGTCAAGACAATGATTAAACAAGAAGGAAATTTGAACTTACCTCACAAACGTTTGTGGGGCATGTCCACCTGTCGTTGGCCAATAGGCAGGCTACCATTTTCCGGATCTCCGTAGGCGACTGTGTTCGAAATCTGTAAATTGAGTCGATTGAGGTCTTGCAGCGGTAGACCATTGCTGCATGGGAGCAAGTAATCTTTGCGAGAGCCTGATGCACAATGTCAGCGATGAAATTAATCATTGAGATGATTCATTTACCACCAAAATGTAGGCATGTGGAGGGTCTGAGTTTCTCTGGGCTGGATCAATCCTGGCAATTTCCTCATACCACCAAATATGAATCTGGGCGGTCTTCACCGCATTCGTGGCAAAGAGATCGACAAATATCGCATAATTGATAGCTAAAGGCTTCACACGTGCCATGACCATCGCCGGAACGCCAGAAAGAGTTGTCTGCGCATTGTATCCTGTGCCCATGATGAGGCCTGTCAGGTCGTCAACAAAGGGCTCATATCGCCACAGATTTCCAGCTGTTCATGCAACCAATTGCTCACCAGCTTCATGTAAATCCTTCCTCTAGAAAATATATACAGTAGCAGGCGGATTCAATAATTCAAACGCTTAATTGGATACCTTCTTGGATTCCAACGGCGCAGGCTTGTGTTCATCCTCCTCCTCCCAGACATCATAGACCTCCAAACGCTCAGAATGTAGGGGTTGTGCTGACGTAGAAGTCAATCGAGATGCCGCGACTTGTTTTCCAAGTGTTGACATGAAGGAATCTTTTGATGGCCGCTGGCCTATAGCTTTTCTGGATGGTCGCCGAAGAGGCTCATCGTCAGATTCTGAATTGTCATCTCGACGATCATCGTGATTGTCGGATATTGTGCTGAGATCGTCATCGAGATCCTCGTTGTGGATTGATTGTCTGCTTCTCCTGGTGTTGGAAGGAAGAGGAGGAAGAGATGCGCGGCGCTTTCTTTTCATGATTTGAAATAGCGGCGAGTGATAAGTACGAAAAATTGAAGGAGTGACTACAGGAAATGTGAATCAATGTTGAGTAAATGAATTAATGCATTGTGTAAAGGAAAGAAAGTGTTGATATGATTAAAAGCATCGTCGTGATGCGTCTTGTTATCCTGTCGATGATTCAAGGATCTTGGTGTGTCCCGCCACCCACACTTCCAACTCCTTGGATGGACGGAAACCCAGAACTACAAATGGCAGGTGACAAGCATGCCAAAGAGTTGTTCATTGCCTTCCTGCAACGAAAATCATTATCGCAATGAGCTAAAAAGCGTTCGTGTTTCACTAATCCTTCGGGCAAACTTCTGCTGAGTAAAGATACCGAACTACCAATTACATGATAGCCATACATGGAGTCCTATCGCTGCCACTCTGCAATTCCCAAAAATAAACGTCTCCACTATTAATCCCAACATCGTGAATTCTCAACACAGCCCTTCATGCATGAATATGAATGATGTAATAATAAAATAAACAAAACACCAAAAAGAGGCCCAAAACCTCACCAAAAAACTCCAAATTATCACCCATCCGTCCACCCTCCAAAGTGCCAGAAAAATACCCACCCACAATGCAAATCCTTGAACAACCATGCAGCCGGTGCATTCCATCCTCACAACGACTAATTTGCAGCTGGGTGGCTGCTTGTACACTTCCTATTGGCCAAAGAGCCTGCAGCGGGAGGATTCACAATGTGATCGTGCTCCCATAGCCACGCCACATCCTCACCAGCAACAAGTCTTTGCTCGTAATTGGCAAAGGGCCCAAGAGCACGGTTTCGGATGACTTCCAGGTATCGCTGCAGTCCGAAAATCCTCTTTTGAACCTTCCATTCAAACTTTTGGAAGCCTGTTTTCGTTGTTGGGAAGCTTCTTGGATTTGGGTGCCGCGTCTCACCTAGTGTTAGCAACGGTTCCAACCCGCTAGAACGGTTCCGGGTTAGGGTTGGGACCGGAACCGAACGGTTGCAACGGTTTTTACCACACGAAAACCCGGACCATTGCAATTGGGCCGGTTTTACCACCAAAAACCCGGCATTTCAATCTCACAACTTTGGCTCCAATTAAGTATTTGAGTTCCAATCGTATTGTGACATGATCAGTACATAGATTGTGCAGTTTTATGAGCTCTTTCACCTCCTGCTTTCAGATATGCGATCCGACCAATATTCATGGAGTCGCGATCGAAAACCCGCGAATTTCGCTTATGATTGGCCCTTTGTTCACAGCCACTCAACGAATATCAGTCAGATCGCAAATCTGAATGCTGGAGGTGAAAGAGCTCATAATTCTGCATAATCTACATACTGATCATGTCGCAGTACGATCAGAACTCACATACTTAATTGGAGCCAAAGCTGTAGGAACCTTAAATTTGGAACCGCGGTTCGGTTCCAACCCGGCCAAATACCCGCGGTTCTATGTCCGGGCCGGGTAACAACCCGCCAAGACAAACGCGGTTCGGGTTTTTGGCCGGTTCTGGAACCGAACGGAACCGAACCGCAGGTCAAAACCCGGACCGCTGGCGGGTTACCCGGACCCGTTGCTAACACTAGTCTCACCTCCATCATCCGATACCTCCTCGATATCGCACATCGTATCCTTGGCTGGAGGCAGGAGGATGTCATCGAGAGGAAGGTAGCTGCGGCCGCCACGCATAGGTGTCTGGGCACCAGCTGTGCCGTCGGCTTGTTGGCCACGATGAACGACGCAAAAAAACGTTGGGTTGCTTAACTTCATTGCCCCCTTTACCCATCTCGCAGCAGTACTGTTATCGAAGATTGGAGTAACATTACTGGCGTATGGACCATCATCTCTACTGGGCTCCTCCAGGCAGCCCCAAAGTTCTCAAATTTTCTAGCTGGGGTCTGGCGGACCGGCGATTGCAGCATTCACCATTGACAAAATGGTCAGATTGACGATTGATGTAACTATCGGAAGTATCGATTCACTATCCCTAGGCTAGTGCCATGAGAATAGCTTAGTATTGTTTTCACCCACCCTCTTCCCAGCAATGTCGGGATCCACATAGGTGATGGTAAAGCTAAATGGCATGGCAAGGAAATTGTTCGAGGCGTCGCAACGCACCTTTATTGGCGAAGACCTGTGACCTGAGGTTTCTTCCTCATTGTCTTCTGGATCTACACATTATCAGGAACAGCACAATCAGCATCGGGGCGATGAAATACATACCAACATGCACGAGTTTTGTCTTCGTAGTCAGGGTATCTTCGACCCTATTCTTCCTTTGGCGAAGGCCAACCTCTGCGAACTCATCCATTGCTGCCTTGAGTTTCTGACCATCAAGGTCAGTCTTGTCTGCCATGTACCGTTTTCAAAGCGGCCTGTTAGACTCCAGATCACTGATTCAAGTAACGCAACAATCGGTTAGGAGATCCCATTGCTCGGGGCCGGCGCCTTGCTTGTTGGTGATGCTCATGGACTGGGCAATCTCCCAGATGCGCTCCCTCACATTATTATCTATCCGTTGTGTTGTCAAGCCACCCTTATCCTGCCAAATGGCCATGGTTTCTGCTGCCCATTGGCTGACTCCAACACTGGCGTTCTCGGCCAAGACATGGACTTGTAGAGTCGGCATCTGGAGTGAATCAGCATCTGCGACGACTGATTTCGGCAACCAGAAGGCATCACATTGCACTCCAGGTTCCCAACGGTGGTCAATGATTGAGTTGTGGATATCGAATGCTTGTTACTCTAAACAAGCGTCGGGAGTGTTGCCTATATTGTCAAGTGTGATGCGATTCAGTAGCAGAGGTGAGAAGGGTGTGTTGAAGGTTCTGGAGATTGTAAGTAAGGTGGGCAGGCAAGCCGAATGTATATATGGGCTTGGAGGGTTTTCTTGATCTGGCGACATCATCTTGGCTGCAATTCTGCTAGGAGGCAATTTGCTTAGCATCATCTAAGCGCCCTGATTTGTCGACTGAACGCTTAATTAAGTTCATCACAAAGACAACTAAAATCATGCTTTGCAGTCATATCTCACTCATTTGTCCTTGCTCTAGTTCTTGTACCCCCCAATGACATTGCTGGGTCGGTATCCAAGGAGAATGCACAGTTCATGTAAGGTCCAAAGTTGACATAAAGTGACAACCTTAGATCAGGAAATGGGCGTAGGACGGTCTTGTGAGGGTGCAAAACAATCGCCGTGATGAGCTGAATGCAGATGCAGTATGCTTTTCGAGATCGAAGGGATGTTGAAATTTAGAGAGCAAGTAAACACTTTGCAAATGTGTGAAGGAGGATGAGAGAAATCCTACGAGAGTGGTAGGACCCCTTTTCTGACAAAGCAAGTCATGGTGAGGCTTTTTCTGAGGACAGCTGGCTTGTTAAGGTGTGAGTAGCTAAAAGACCGTCGAGTCGCTTCTTAACGTTGTTGCGACATTTCATTCTGCTGACGAAACATGCATCTTTGTCAACCGTGTCTTCTCTGCTCGAAGATGTACTCCTACGTTGGCCCTTACATCACTCACCTCCGTTGTGACCACAATGAAATGATAGTATACGTATCAGCCGGACAACTGCCAGATGAAAGATGTGCGATCGAGTATGACAGTGTTCGACTTATATTTGTTCATGAACCACATCGTGACCGTATTCTTCACCCTTCCGACGATGATTCCAGCGATCCAGAAGCCGACAGGGAGAATGCATGTATCGATCCAGAGCGACCTCCAGTTCGGACACGTATTTGAGGTACTCCACACCTGGACAACTGTCTAGCAGGCAAGCTTATTAGTAACGAGTATTTCGATATCGTCGATGTTGAAATTGATCTATGGTAACCATTTACTTGCGAGGAGCAGTATGGATTAGCGCACTGGTGCGTCAAGCACAACTTGAGCAGAGCTGCTATCAACGAGCTTTGCAGGAACCCTACTGTTACGGGGGTACTAAACCCAAAGTAACTGTACTTGTCAGTCTAAGTACGTACCGGGCGTATGGCCGTAGATCCTATTCCTCCTTTGGAGCGATCTTTCCCAGAAACTTCGTTGCTACTTGTTTCGAGCCTCGAAGATTCCTGCTCAGAATATCGCTTAACCTTTGGATAACTGGCAGTTCCTTTATCTAGCTTGATAGGTCGAATGCAGTCCTTAACCCTATGTTGTTCTTTCCTGTCAGAGGGCCAGGCGCAACGTAGACTCGCCTGCTGCTTTCCTTCTCTCAATTTCGTGAGAGTCAATTCCACAAGTTTTGGAATAATCTTTTATCTTGCTTTCTTTAACTGGTGCTTAGCTTTCCTGGCTTTCTTTAACTGAGCCTTCGACTGTGGCAGGGGATTGACTCGGTTTCGCTGCCAAGAGTTTCGAGCTCGTTCTGACTCATGCATGATTTGCTCCACCTTATCCAGTACTTGATCGGATCGTTGATCCTCCATAATATCTCGAGGCGTAGCTGATACTCCTCGATTATTGACGATTCGTAAAATCTGTTCCGGATGAACCTGTCTTGCCAGGTGTTTGTTGCGAGAGGCCCTCTGGGTAACCGGGCACTCGGAGTCACAATCAACCTCAGGCGCCAATATACTACCGCTCTTAGTATCTTGACAAGTCGTCTCCGAAGGTGTCCTCAGATTATCAATGTGTGAAACTAACCCAGTCTCAAGGCCAACAATAGAGGCTAGCCACCTCACGCAATGGGCCTTCAAGATCTGCTGTGTCCTTCTGGCGTAAGAGATAATCTTCTCAAGGGCGTATACGATTACGTCGTTATCGTTCTCGAAGGTAATTGTCACTCATCCCAGGACATTACTTAATGGTGCGGGGCTGCCACTACAGCAAGCTAATAGATTCTAGGTATAGAATAATAGGTATAGGTATCATGAAAACGCAATGATAAATAAGGATTTTTCTCTGCTGGTAGGTATCGTTTTTCGTCTCTAGCTTTTTGAGCTTCTTCTTCCATTGCCGAAACAATGTGGTCTTTTTATAATCCCTTGGTCCCTCATACCCTTGGTCCCAACTGGAACTATGATCATCGCATAATGATGGCCACGTATCTGTGCGTCTTAGTTTCATGCACAGTAGATATCCTTGTGGCTGATATCCGAAGAATGCGCGTATCGGAAGTGGCCATGTATTCCCGAAGGTCAACGTGTTACCCATAATATCATATATATCTCATAATCAGACCATAACTTCAACTTTGACATCTCGCTATCTTTGAGTTTATTCGGTAGTTATTCTCAGGCTTATTGGATACCACTCCATGCTGCGATAACGTAGATCCTGACACATATCATATGTTGCAATCCAGACTCAGACAAATCAATGCAAGGTGTTTGCTTCTGGCCAAAGCCAATGTCAAAAATCCCTCAGTTACGTCATGCTTAGGTAGAGACAATTCTCTTAATACCGGGGTGTGCCTTGCCTTTATTCCTTTCGTTCCAAGATGGAGGTTCGGAGCTCACTTACTCGCAATAGACTATCAACTGCTGTGCACGTATGCTTGTACATGTCCCACATAGTATCAGAAGTGAACGAAACCCTTTGCAGTGCTTGGCGTATTCCAACTGCCCCGCACAAAGCATCTAGTAATGATTATGAACTCCCGCTAAAGAGCATAATCCTGGTCATAACTTGGATGACTAAGCATGGTATGTGCTTTTCCAGGTCCAATCGCAAGTACCATTATTACTGTTAAGGGAGAACCCCTAACACCTACCATGGCAACCATCAGCAACTTCACTTCGTCCCACACTTTATTCGAAAGGTTGAACGAAATGTCCTATGCAATGGGCATCGACTCTTGGAAATCCAACAAAGTGTGTTACAATTGTTTGGCCGATCGAAACAACCTTCGCCACAATGATTACACATATTTCTTTTACCGCAATCCTGTTGAATGCATTGTCATGCAACAGCCTGCGTTCAGGGAACATATGGCGTATGCTCCAGCAAAGAAATTCAATGACGCTGAGGAACGTATCTACTCAGAGGTCAAATCAAGCGACTGGTGGTGGAATGAACAGGTACGTTAGTTGAATTTCGTCATTGCTACGATGATTTTGACCGCTTCATAAGCTACGGCGGCCACTTGGAGCTATGATTGTCCCTTCATTCGGCAGTTCAAACCAGACACATCTTACAAACTATTCGGGAGACAAGAAGGAATGGCCAGTATATTTGAGTCTCAGAAACATCGACTCGAGAATTAGATCACAGCCTTCAAATCTTGCAAGCATTATTGTTGCGCTTCTTCCCATTACTCCTAAATATCACTTTATAACACATGGAAAAACAACTACCATGAAGGAACTACAAATCCACAATCGAGAGGTTTTAAGGAAGGTCATTGAGCTTATTTTTCATCCTCTCGACGCACTTTTCAACACTGGAAAGCTTATGCTTTGTGCCGATGGTGGGATGCGGCAATGTTATCCTGTCATCTGTGCATGGACGGCTGACTACTTCGAAAACATTGACTTGCATTCAATCAAGCAGCCCTATTGCCCTGTGTGCGAAGCACTGAAATCGTCATTTGGAGAAGGGAATTCATCATCATAGCAATTGAGAGACTATCAGCTATACTTCCACAAAATGATACTCGCGACTCAGAGAGATGAGACGGATCAACGGGATGCAAGACAATACCTGGATGATTGAGTGGTTGGAACCTCAGATAGAGTCTTCTGGTATATGAAATGCATCTCTCCGACGACTATTATTGTACCCGATATTCTTCATTCCGTCTATCTCAGTATGCTTCAGCATTTGATGGACTGGGTACTGTCCTTCCTCGAACAACATTCCAGGATGATCACATTGAACCTGCTCTGGGCGATGATGCCTCCATATCCTGGCTTCGCTCGATTCAACAAGCCATATAGCCAGGTGACGCAATGGAGTGGTAAAGAGATGAAAGCACTCAGGGGTGTGATTGTTCCAGTTTTCACGGCGACTCTTTTAAACCCTTCGGCAAGCCAAAGGATTCCCTTCACAGAAGCCCTGTTGTGCGTCAAGAACTGAGTGTATTTTCACCTTAGGGTACAGTACCACTACCATACTGAGGCCACGATTGAATACATGGAGAATTATCTGGAGGAATGTCACCGTCATAAGGTTGTTTTCAGCCGATTCTGCACCAGTAGATCTACAAAGAAGGTCTTGGAAGCCTTGAAATGCAGCTTACTTTGGACAAACAGGAGGAATGGGAGAGTGACCCCACTTGGAACATTCTTTCTGCAGCTGCAAAGCGTGGTCAAGTTGATGAAGATAGAACGCAGATCGAGTCAGAAATTGCACAACATCTTTTTGACGAATTGGATTTCATCTTTGTAAAGATGGATCTCCTGAACCACTTCTCCGACCATATCCGCCAGCTTGGCAAACCCTTAAATGTAAGCTCTGAACTCCGAGAGAAAGCAATGAGGGATCTTAAACAAGCATACCGACAATCGAATCGTCATGAGGCCGCCTTCCAGATTTTGTGAACGCATGCGTGAAAGCAGGTGTTTCAGTATCGAGAGCTGAATGCAAACGCTGCAACACAACGTCACGGCGATGGGATGCCTACTGTTAGCAACGGGTCTGGGTAACACGCCAGCGGTCCGGGGTTGCCCCAGAAAACCCGTTCAGTTCGCTTCCAGATATCGTACTGTTAATCATAAAATATTAACGATGGTATGTCGATGTTCTTTTTGGATGAAATGGCCGCATTTGTGATCAACATATGTAGACAAACGCTCCCTGCCCCATCCTGGAAATGAGCGTCAACGGAGCGTCAACGATTTTAGGTCTTGCATCCTGGGTAACCAGAGCGGGCTTTGGTTGCAGCTAGCCACAACTGAGGTATTAGCCTCCTTTATAGGCAAGAACAAAAGTGACACGCTCCCTGCCCCATCGTGAAAATGAGCGTCAAATGAGCGTCAACGATGTAAGGTCTCGCATCTTGGGTAATATAAGTGGCGCCAGATTGCAAACCTCTATTCAGGAGGAATTGGCAGCCTCTCTAGGCAGATAAGCAAGCGACATTCCCACGACAGCCTCCCAGACAGTAACAACCAATTTCATGTACAATGATGCAATGAAGAGTTCATGACCGTTTTAGCCTAGAAAAACTGTCAGAACATCGTATATACACAATGACAAATGCATCGCGCTGTGATTACCAATGATGAAACGACAAAAATCATTGACGCTCTGTTAATGCCCATTTTCATGAAGGGGCACGGAGCGTGTAGTTATCTTTTTTCCCTATAAAGGCGGCCCATACTTCAATTATATATAGGAACGACCATATCGCTTTTGACTCACCCGACTTACAAGACCAACAATCGTTGACGTTCCATTGCTGCTCAATTTCAGAATGGGGCAGGGAGCGTGCGGCTCGCTCTTTTGCCTATAAAGCCAGCCAATACCGCATGTATGAATGGTCTCAGCCGATCGACAAGCAGATTACCAATGATGCAAGACCAAAAATCATTGACGCTCCGTTGACACTCATTTTGCCATGGGCGTATCCACAATATGTTATCATTGATTTTGGCATAATATATCATTAATGATGTTTTGGCAGCCTTTGTACCGTCTTCATATACTTTCTACTTCATCAAAACATTGTTCTTTAATAATACATATAAATATATCCTTTAAAATATACTTTAAAGTGTCCCCTAATTGTAGATAATAATAAACTCAAAAATCTCATTTCATTCGATCAATGCTCATCTTCACTGTGAGGTTCGCTCAATAGGCTGCTGTTGTATGCAAAATTGATTTCAGATGCATTACCACGCAGCAGATAGTGTACTAACCAGTTGATGTTCCTTCATCAGTCAGCAAATCTGTATCAAAATCTTTATCACACTTGCGATCCTTGGCATATGCGTCATGATTGGAAAATTGAGCACTAGGAAGAGGAGTATGTATATACACATATCCGGGTGGCACACCTTCGATTTCAGATGGATGAGCTGCCTCATTGTTACCGGATGTAACAAATGGCATTGCGGGTGGCGGTGGCGTCAGTTCTGGTGTCGGCTGTCTGAGTCGCTCTGGGGGAGGTGCACCCGTGCCTTTACGTCTCCAGTGTCTGGGGAATCTGTGCTGTGCCATTGTGGCAAGGAAGGCAGCCATCCGTCAGATTTTGCCAAAGCATAGCCTGGTGTCTTTCCATCGCAGCCTTCACATTTTTATGCCCAGGAAACTCAACTCCCCGCTTTTCCGCTTCTCGGACTTCCGCCCGCAGCATCTTAATTAGGAATTGCGTTTCCTCTATTGCGGCACGCGAAAACCCCCCTTTGGCCATTTTGGCCATATTCAAAGCCAGGCGCATGTCAGACTGTTCTAGCTGTACCCGACCTCCTTGCCTTGCCATAATTGCAGACATGTTAAATACCTACAAGGAAATTACTCGCTGCATCTACATATTAGATTTGGCCATTACCTCAACCATATATGCTTCCGTAGCATCCTCTATTGTGGTGAAAGCCTGTTTGGTCCACTCTCGGGGAGTCTTATCACAAAATTTGTCCGCGAAGATCCCAGAGCTGACAGCTTCATGATGCTCGATTTCGCAGACTGTGCGGATAAATGCCTTGGTCGACGATCGAGGTTTCCCATTACGGGCGGCTAGGAATTCGTCACGCAGCTCTCTATGTACACCAGCTGCATGTTATATCATCAGGTCACGGTCGTCTATCTCGATTCAATAATTCTCACATCTGATCGCGTGATGCATCTTGTTCCTGCTGCTTCCGGTTTTACGGACAATGTTTAGCTTTGTGTCAAGGGTCATGTTCTCGGTGGCTGCATTTGCAGCGTTGTGGTGAGCCAAGTGGTGTCTGCATTGTAGTTGGGTCTCAGCAGGTGGCGTATTGGAAGAAGCGCCAGTTGTTCTGCTCGGTTCTGTTCCATGCTCAATTTGCTGAGGTGTTACTGGAGCCATGATTTGCTGCAGTGGAAGTGAAGAGATGATAACGAAACGAAGTGAGAAGTCCTGAGGAAGAAGATAACAAAAAGAAGTGCGAAGTCCTGAGGAATATATAGTTACCTTTAAGTCAAAATGGCATGCGTAACAGCCAACTTGCTCGTTCTACACAAGATGAATCCTGTTGCCCATAGCTGCCGGTTGCACAGGTTGCCAACCGTCCTGCGATTTGCACCAAGTCGGTCCAAAGTTGTGTGTGTGTTTACAGGGATAAATCACGGTGAACGACCGTCGAAATCTCGTGTTTGTGCGATACAAATGGTACATTCTTTGTCGGAAAGGATGTCTGCTGATGTTTGTCTCAAGAAATCCCTGGGATCGTACATGATACAGACGCTAGAGATCAGGTTATGATGTACAGTTAGCATTGCTATTCCCAATGTTGTGACGGTCAAAATGCAGATTTTGCTTTGTTCAAGTCGATTAAGAGTACCAACCTTGACATAAAAGATGCAGCTTGCCTCTATGTGATCAATGTCTTGCAACATCCAACATCTCATCCATCAACAAAGTCAACACAAAATACAATGGTTAATGTTTCGATAAAGAACCTTTCACCACTACCGGCAGGCAAATACGGCAAATCGACAAAGTGTTCCACACGATGACGTCATCAAGCAGATCAGGGCAAAAGCGGCTTGGGAGCAAAACGGGTCCGAGCCCTTAGAGCGTTGCTTAGCTTGTGATCCAAAAAGAAGCTTGCGGCGGGTAAACCACGTGAAATGCACTTCTTAAGTAACGAAGAGAAGGAGAAATGGATCAGCAGAAAACATTTCTGTCCAGGCGGAATGGCTCCGTCACAGTGGACGCACTCCGTCAGAGCCGTCAGAGACACCCTGGTGGCGGATTACTCCGCACCACGCGTCAAAACCACGCGTCGCGTTGCGTATCGCCCTCCGATCGCCGTTTTGCCGTTTCTTCTCGCTCTCTCGGTCTCTTATTTCAAACAAACAGTCTGGCGTTGTGGCCAACTGTGACCATACGTCGGAATGGGTTCATTGGGTACACGTTTGCATCGGGATTGCAATGGGTGATGCTGCGACAATCTCTCCTCGCGTTCCTTCTACATTAAGCTCGAGGAGCGTAGGGAGGTGAGAAGATATGATACTACCCGGCCGTGAGGATCCACGCAATTGCGCGGATCCACGAAATCTCAGACAGAGCGAGTGAGACCAAAAGTTGGGAAAGATAGAGTGTGAATTTTCATTGTATGATAAGAGGAGATGGAAATGAGATGATGTCTATCTACTGCAGGGTCTGCCGAATATATACTCCCCGTCACTCTGTCCACCTCCGTTACCCCAGTATCTCCGTACAACTGCCGTCGCTCCTTGAAGATGTACTTGATCGAGCGTGTTAGAGATGCACTTGGAGACGTAGATCGAGTGAACTCAGAGATGCACTTGGAGGCCGTGATTGAGCGAGTTTGGATATGCACTTGGAGACTGAGATGGGGTGAACTCAGAGATGCACTTGGAGGCCAGCATCGAGCGAGTTTGGAGATGCACTTGGATGCCATGATCGTGCTTACTTGCAGGCCGTAATAGAGTGAGTCAGGAGATACACTTGGAGGCCGTGATCGAGCAAGATTGGAGGAGTACTTGGAGGCGGTCGATTTGGAGGGAGGCGCGACGGCAGCTGAGACTCTATTCATTGGTTAACTTGTGATTTTGGGAATGTAGAGAGTTGAGTCCAACATCTGCCGAGAGATGAGAAACTGGCTGGGAGCGGGAGACTGTCGATCTTGGGATGATGCTGTACTTGGTGTATGCTGCACTCTGTGTTGAGTCATGATTATGGCATGGAGAGATAGAGAGGGATGACTTAACGTCGTGTTCTTATGTGATGGTAGAGTTGAACACAAGACAGAGAGAGATCAGAGGAGATGGGGGAAATCATCAGGAGAAACTGGGACTTAGAGAATTTCGTGTGTGAGTCAATTGACCATCCCCGATACGGCAGGTACGAGTCCCGATCCGGCATGTAATAACAACGATATGAGGTCTTCCCAACCCAATCGGGCCAGTTGTACCCCTGATTTCTCATAACCGCTCGTATCCTCCATATCATTCTCATCTTCATCCCCCTTCTCTCTCTTTCTCGTCCACAACTCTAGCATCATCGCAGAACACAAAGTTAAGTCATCTCTCTCCATCTCTCCATGACATGATCATGAGTTGACACCGAGTACAGCATACACCGAGTACAGCATCCACCCAAGATTGTTTGTCTTCAGTTCATTCTCATGATTATGAGTTGACCCCTGAATGTAGCTTCAACTTCCGGCGTACCTCCCTACACGATTCCCACAGTTGCGAGTTAACTAACTGATGAATTGAGTCTCATCACCCGGTGCGCCGTCCATTGACCGCCTGCAAGTACTCGTCCAATCTCGCTCGATCACGGCCTCCAAGTCAGCACGATCATGGCCTCCAAGTGGCATAACTCAAAACTCCCTCGATCACAGCCTCCAAGTGTATCCCCGAACTGGCTCGATTACAGCCTCCAAGTTCGCACGAGCATGGCCTCCAAGTGCATCTCCAAACTCGCTCAATCACGGCCTCCAAGTGCATCTCTGAGTTCACTCGATCTCAGTCTCCAACTGCATCTCAAACAGGTTTGATCAAGTATATCTTCCAGGAGCGACGGCGGTTGTACGGAGATACAGGGGTAACGGAGGTGGACAGAGTGACAGGGAGTATACGATCATGGCCTCGGAGTATAACGGCCTGCAGCCAGTCCAGATATAGCGTGTGTAGATGGGTAGCTATATAGATACATAGATACATAGATAAGAATACAAACTGAATACATGACTGTGATTCGAGTTGCTCCCAGACATGTCGCCGGCGCTCCCAGGTGCTCCCAGGCTTGTCGTCGGCGCTCCCAGTTACTCTGAAGGCCACCAGGGATGCCCTCCTAGGCTCTGATACTCTCCTGAAATTGACGCATCTAAGTTTACACTCCACATCCTCTCAGACACTCCTGGAGGCTTCCAGTGACTAAAATACATTTTGCTGATGCTATGCAATGCAACGGGCAGCGCATAATTCTCCATCCGAGGGTACGAGGTCCCCTCAGAGCCGTCAGAGCCGTCCGGAACACCCGGGTGTTTCTGACGGAATCTAGAGTTGATGCTGATGTGCATCAAGGATTATGTGGAAAGAGAGACCGCTGTGTCAAGAAAGCGAGTTGAAGACGCAGAGACAGCAATTAAACGGAAGCAGGAAGATATGAGAAATGCTGAAAAGGCGGGATTGACAACCACCAAGCCTGAAACAACATTTCAGGAGATGTTGAACGCCATCGGAGATAGTCTGAGCGATCTCCCAAGTTCCAACCATGGGGAGGATGGGGAAGACAAAGATGATGACGAAGAAGATCCTGCGGGGGGCAAGCTTAGCGAAGATGACTAACCCGGGTGGGTGCTGGGCACAATGTCGAAAACGGTACAGTATCGCATGGAGCGTTTTTGGCAGACGCAGAGGAAGGTTGACAAATTGACGCAACCAGGGTGGGGAGACGCGGCCAACTACTTCCGTGAGAGGGATATGAAGTACGGGACGACTGAATTGAATGTTCCAGCTGTCGTTCAACCTCACACGACAGATGATGCAGCATCATCTGTGCCGACGCCATTTAGTGAGCCTCTGGAGACTCTTGATAGCGTCCCCAGAAAATTGCAAATGCCGCAAGTGACTTCTCGACCAGGGAGTTGTCATAAGAGGCTACGTCCGCAGAAACCTCAGACACACGAACGCATTCCATCCCTCCCGCCCGCCCCAATGCCCGAATGGTCACAAATTCTGCAATCCAACCATTTTGAACCCGTAAGCGTTAACCCCTGCATATCGTGTCCCAAGCTAATTACCATATAGAAATCAGATTCCGATGAGGACATGGTAGCGGCTCCTGCGTCGCCGGAGGAATGAATAGACAAATTGGCATTTGTGACGATGTATCAATTTTGAATGCAAAATCTGCACTTATTTTGCTGCGTGTCAGCTTTTACTTGATTTCAGTGACCAAATTGTGAGACATGATAATTGGTCTATGCATGTGCAAAAGTCAGATAGGCCATGCCAATGTTCTAGACATCCAATCTCGTTGACTGACGACCAATGAACATGATATTGTCCTGCCCATCACTATTAAGTGAGACAATTAAAACTAAATTACAGACAAAACTCACAAACAAAATATAAGTTGGTGATGTCATATGAGTCATAGATGCAGCAGTCAAAGCGCAAGATGAAGCCGAATGAATGACAACCATCATGCCGCATACGATCATGGATCCAACTGCATAACTCACCGCACAAGCCTGGTGCACATAGTCGAGATGTTGAAAATTGCTTATGGTAGGTTATGGAAATCGCGGAGAATGAGCAGGATGGGGAAAGGCGAGGATATCGGGCGAAATATAGCAAAAACTAGTGTACAGATTTATACGCGGTTAATTGCCGGCCGAAAGCGCTGGAACAGGATAGGCCAATGTAATTTATCACTCAGATAATGTGTCTAGTGGTGGATCAGAAATTGAGAGGCTTGGAAGCATTTGGATGCGAATATTTATACATAGTAACGATTTATTAGCTGCCAATGACGACTATATGCATTTTTACATACAATTGTTGAGCACCCACTGACTGTCAGTATGTCATTGAGTTGAGCGTCAACAGAGCGTCAACAATTGTTAGTCTTACATTTTCAGCAAACAAACAGCTGCATAGTGACATCCTTCCAAAGTGATTGTAATGGCGGTTTTTATAGGCAAAAAGAATAGTGACACGCTTGTTGACCAATTCTGGAAATGAGCGTCAACGATGCGTCAACGATTTTTGGTCTTGTGAGTCTGATGATCAAACAGAAGACATGGTTGCTGTAACACATAATCAAAGTATTGGCCGCCATTAAGGCCAAAAATGTTAGTGTTGACATCGCTACTATCTCTTAAAAATGAATGTCAATGGAGCGTCAACGATTTTTGTTCTTGAATCTTGGATAATCAAACAGCTGTACGACAATATTAAGCTACAATCAAAGTTTTGGCCGCCTTCATGGGAAAAAATGGCAGCGACGATATCGCTACCACCTCCTAAAAATGAGCGTTAACGCAGCGTCAATGATTTTTGGTCTTGCATCTGGGACACTCAAGGAGCTGTGCATTGACATTAATCCATAATCAATGTATCGCCCGCCTTTATGGGCAAAGATGCTACTGATGATATCATTACCACCTCCTAAAAATGAGCGTCAATGGAGTGTCAACAATTCTTGGTCTTGCATCCTGGACAATCTGAAGGCTACGGAAAGGTGTTAACACATAATCGACTTATCGGCTACCTTTACAGGCAAAAATGCTACTGACGATATCGCATCCACCTCCTACAATTGAGCGCCCACCAAGTGTCAACAATTTTTGTTGGGGCTCAGCAAGCTACACAGCAATGAACTGCATTGCATTGTTACAGAATTGAGTCTTACGCGGTCAGTCTTTTCAATATGTCCTTGTATAGTACATCACAAATATGCATGCAATGTCTCACAGATCTGATTTTTTTGCTTGTAGCTGTAGAGTCAATATTAAAAGACCCGCGGTCTGCTTTACTGTATCGTTAACTTCGGCAGGCTTTTGAGTCGGATTACCCAGATTTCAAAATCCTACGGTCATGTCTGATTCAAAATCTTCAAACACCTCATTTCTCGAGGTTATGATCTCTTCCAAAATTGAACGTGTCTTTATTCGTGAGTTGGGCGACCTTACTTTACAAATTGTCTTCAATGCTTGTTGGGCTTCAATGAATGTAGGCTCGAAGCGGCCTATTGCTTGGAATAATCCCAGACATGCGCCTTCGTGGCGATTCTATTTACACTGCGGAATTGAGCAGACCTGCAGCCCGGGCATCATATGTATCGTTTGTCATCAAGTTCTTCGCCATCCATCAGACCATGGGACCTGCTCAAGGTGGAAACACTTGCTGGCAAAAGCTCACATCGCGAAGTTAAACGAATTAACAGAGTCGGAGGTTACAGAATTGACTAGTTCGACGGTTGATGAAACCGCTTTGGCCATCCTGAAGAGGCAAGGAAGTTGAGGAATCACAATAGTATGTTCGCAGAGGAAGATCATATTTGACATCGAGGTTGATCCATATTGACCAAAATGACACACAACACGTTCTAAACTGGCAGCTAAGGACTTTGAAACCTCCACATTTCACCAAGACACATGGAATCACTACCTCATGTTAGGATTTGTTTCGGCTCATATTCCATGGAACACTATATCAAATCTAGAGCTATGACAGTCGTATAAGGCATTACGTGGTGACCTAGTGCTGCTGTCTGCTACGACTCCTAGCAACATTTGCTGGAGGGAATATTCACTGACCATGGATGCAATTAAGAAGCAATTGCCGTCACGTAATAAAGATAGTTTAGCTTTGGACAAATGGACATCCCCGAACAAACTAGCCGTAACGTCGGTCATTGCTTACAATTAGTGTTAGCAACGGTTCCGGACCGTCACTTCGGGTCCGGGTCCGGGTCAGAACCGAACCGTTGCCACATTGGCGGTCCGGGTTGTCAACACACCCAGAACTGTCAATTCGGGTACGGTTCGATGCAAATCTCCCAACCCGTCTGGATTGGGCGGGTTGTCAGTGGGTCGCCCAGCGGGTCCATCTGTAGATTTATATAATCTTCTTATTTTTGCAGTTGGATAATTGAACATTATTATAATTAGGTATTCGGCAACCAATAATCTCTTTTTGGATGTTTTGCAATCTGCGACATTGATG
>Ga0307515_10002982_pt1 | contig 35942 bp, 22 predicted proteins | sample 17_EM_MG_FD_194513 | JGI IMG/M metagenome (GOLD analysis project Ga0307515, IMG submission 194513) | Populus trichocarpa ectomycorrhiza microbial communities from riparian zone in the Pacific Northwest, United States - 17_EM | ecosystem: Host-associated > Plants > Roots > Unclassified | place... | reverse complement strand
GTGAATTCACGCCGCTCCTGCTCGGGCTGTACCACCTGTTGCCACCCCGGAAGAAGCCCAAGGACGACAACATCGACTGGGTAGTGATCGAAGAGCCAGAGATGGGGCTTCACCCTCAGGCGGTCACGGTGGTCATGTTGCTCGTCCTCGACCTGCTCTGGCGCGGCTATCGCGTGGTGCTCTCGACTCACTCTCCAATCGTGGTCACCGCCATCTGGGCTCTGCAGCGTCTCGCAGCGAACCAAGCTTCGTACCAGCTCGTCTGCGATGCGTTCAGCGTACCATCCAAGTACCGGACGAGCCTGAGGCCGGTCGCGGAAACCGCACTCACCAAGAGCTTCGCGACCTACGTGCTCGGATATGGAACAGATGGTCAAGTAGTAGCTACGGACATCTCGAGCCTTGACCCGGGAGACGACAACGACGCCGTGTCTGGATGGGGCGGCCTCGCCGGCTTCAGTTCTCGGTTCGCGGATTCGGTCCGCCGCGCTGTGAACAACGCATCCGCGGACGACCGGTCGTGAGCGGTCCGGTGTCTCGCGCGTTGAGAGGCAGCTATCTTGGGGCCGCGATCCGCGACGGTATCCAGGCTATTCCGAATGACAAACGACGACACGTCGCAGAAGCGGTGCGTGTGGAGTTCATGGACAGCCTCGACCTTGACGAGGCGACGCGTGAGCGCCATCCGAACGACGCGCGATGGGACTATCTGCTCGGCCACTCCGCATCCTCGTGTGTCGTCGCCCTCGAGGCGCACTCGGCCGAGACCTCGCAGGTGTCCCGGGTGATCCAGAAGCGCGCCGCATCGCTGCTTCACCTGCGAGGCCAGCTCGGGCCGGGCTGCAGGGTTGCCGAATGGTACTGGGCGGCATCCGGTCGCGTTGACTTTGTCCCGCACGAAAAAACCGTGTTCCGCTTGAGCGAAAACGGCATCCGCTTCGTGGGAGGGCGACTGGAGGCCAAGCACCTCGCGGGGCTCTCCGGGCAATCCGTGGCTCCATCGAAGCGGCGCAAGCCGCGGAGATAACCGTCGAGCCCGCATCGACGTCCTGCTCGGGTCCCCGCAGGACGACCCGGCGGCGATGCCTCAGACGCGCTTGGACTTCCAGCTCCCGCGGCGAAACATGATCACGGAGACCACCGCGAGGGTCGAGAATGCGACCGCGACCGCGACGACGATGCCCTGGGCGCCGAACCCGAAGCTGCGCGCCAGGACCCAGGCGAGCGGGAGCTCCCACAGCCAGAAGCAGAACAGGTTCATGATCGTGGGCGTCCGGGTATCTCCGGCGCCGTTGAACGCCGACGACAGCACCAGGCCGTAGGCATAGAACGGAAACCCGATCCCGATGATTCGCAGCGAGGTCGCCCCGAATGCCTGCATCTCGGCGCCGCCCGGGAACAGCCGGACGATCGGCCCGGCGAACACCACGAACACCGCACCGACCGCTCCCAGGAAGTAGAGGTTGTAGCGAGCCGCGGTCCACACCGCCTGCTCGGCGCGCTCCGGCTGCTTGGCGCCGAGGTTCTGACCTACCAGCGTCGCGGCGGCGTTGGACAGTCCCCACGCCGGCAGGATCGCGAACATGACCACGCGCATCGCCACGGCGTAGCCGGCGAGCGCGACGCTGCCGAATGGCGCCATCAGGCGCATCAGGCCGACCCAGCTCGTGGTGTTGATCAGCAGCTGACCGATCCCGTCGCCCGCGATCCGCAGCATGTTGCGCATGACCGCGCGATCGATCCTGAGGTGCCGGCGGCGGATCGTGAGCTGGCGCGAGCGGCGCGCCAGCGAGAACAGCTGGTACAGGACGCCGATGCCGCGCCCCGTGTTGGTGGCGACCGCCGCGCCGGCGACCCCCAGCTCGGGGAACGGGCCCCAGCCGAAGATGAAACACGGCCCCAGGGCGATGTTGAACAGGTTGGCGAGCCACAGCGTCCGCATCGCGATCGACGCGTCGCCGGCGCCGCGGAACACCGCGTTGATCAGGAAGATCAGGAACACGGTCGCGTTGCCGCCGAGCATGATCCGCGTGAAGCTGCCGCCGAGCGCGATCGCGCTGGGCTCGGCGCCCATCACCTGCAACAGGTGCGGCGCCAGGATCGCGCCGATCACGCCGAGGATCGCGGCGGCCACCACCCCCAGGAGGATCGCCTGCACCGCGGCGGTGGCCGCACCGTCGGCGTCCTTCTCACCGACGCGCCGCGCGACCACCGCGGTCGCAGCGATCGAGAGCCCGATCGCGACGGCATAGACCATCGTCATCATCGACTCGGTGATCCCCACGATCGCCATCGCGTCCGGCCCGAGGTGCGATACCCAGAACATGTCGACCACCGCGAAGATCGACTCCATCACCATCTCGAGGACCATCGGGATGGCGAGCATCCAGATCGCGCGGCCGAGTCGCTCCTGGGTGTAGTCGCGATGTCCACCGGCCAGCGCCGCGCGGAGGTCGCCAAACAGCGCGGCCACGCGGCCGCGCGCGGCGAGCGCCGGCCGTTCGATCGGCGGCGGTGGCGTCTCGGGTTCGTGACCGTGCATCGGATCAGCTCCTGGCCGCGAGTGCCCCACCCGCACGGCCCGTGGTTGCGACGAACACGCCAGCTACCATGGCCGCGCGCGAGGCGCCAGCGAGCGACGCCTGCGACGTGTGCGACGCCGCCCGCATGCTAGGGTGCGTCCCCCGAATGTGGAACGAGCTGGACCGTGCGCTGGCCAGCGGCGACGCCGTGATCGTGCACGGCGCGACCGCGGGCTGGGCCGCGTGGCTCGCCGCGCAGCTGCCGGAGCGCACCGAGGCCGAGGGTGGTGATGGGGTCGTCGTGGTGGTCGTGCCCGATGACGAGGCCGCCCGGCGGATCGAGGCGGACATCCGGTTCTACCGGGGCGGCGCCCGCGATCCGGCGGCGATGCTCGACGAGATCGCCGCGCTGCCCGGGATCGACGTGTCGCCGTACGCCGACCTGTCTCCGGACCGCAGCGGCATCGTCGAGCGGGTCGCCACGTTGTACCGGCTCGCCCAGCCCGCGCTGCGGCCGCGGATCGTCGTGGCGTCGGCCGAGGCGCTGGCGCGGCGGACCGTGCCGCCGGCCGAGCTCGCCGCGCGCGGCACCACGCTGCGCCAGGGCGAGATGGTCGATCGCGAGCAGCTCGCCGCGCTGCTGGTCGCCGGCGGCTGGGCCCGCACGCCGGTGGTCGACGAGCCCGGCACGTTCGCGATCCGCGGCGGCGTGATCGACGTGTACGCGCCGCTCGCGCCGCACCCGGTGCGGGTCGAGCTGTTCGGCGACGAGATCGAGTCGCTGCGCTGGTTCGACGCCGAGTCGCAGCGCACGCTGCGCGCGGTCGAGTGGATCCACCTCCACCCGGTACGCGAGACCATCAACACCGGCGCGGGCGACGTGCGCAGCCGGCTGCGGGCCTACGCCGACGAGATCGCGTTCCCGACCAAGGCGACGCGGCGGCTGATCGAGCAGCTCGAGGCCGGCGACGTGTTTGTCGGCATCGAGGGCCTGACCCCGGCGTTCCACGACGAGCTGGTCGCGCCCGCGACGTACCTGGCGGCGCTCGGCGATCAGGCGCGCTGGCTGGTGATCGATCCCGAGGCCTGCCGCCGCGCGGTCGACGACGCGTGGGCCGACGCCCTGGGCCGCCACGCCGAGAAGCAGGGCGGCAAGCAGCTGACCTATCCGCCCGAGCGCCACCTGGTGACGGTCGACGAGCTCGGCGCGTTCACCGCGGCGCGGCGGATCGAGCTGCCCGCGCTCGAGCTCCACGACGCCTCGGCCGCGATCCGGCTGCGGGTCGAGGTCGACGATCTCCGGACGCTGCGCAACCAGCTCGATCACGCCCGCACGTTCGGCGACGTCGAGCACGCCGCGCCGCTGGTCGACGCGATCGGCCGGTGGCGCGGCGACGGCCTGCGGGTCGCGATCGCGTGCGATTCGCAGAGCCGCAGCGACCGGCTGTTCGGCGTGCTCGCGGCGCGCGGCGTCGAGGTCCGGCTCGCCGCGCCGGGCGAGCGCCCGGGGACCGTCGACGGCGTCACCCTGGTCGCCGGCGCGCCCGCCCACAGCTTCGCGTCGCGCCGCGACGGGGTCGCGTTCGTCACCGCCGCCGACGTGTTCGGCCAGCGCACGCACCACCCGCAGCGCCAGCGCAAGCGCGCCAAGGACGCGCTGCTCGGCGGGGTCGGCGACTTCTCGATGCTGTCGCCCGGCGACTACCTGGTCCACCAGCGCCACGGCGTCGGCCGTTACCACGGGCTCGAGAAGATCGCCGTCGGCACCGTGTCGATCCTGCAGACCTCCGCGATCGGCGCCACCGCGCCCGCGCCCCAGCAGATCGACGCGCTCAAGCTCGAGTACGACGGCGGCACGCTGTACCTGCCGGTGTACCGGCTCGGCGAGGTCCAGCGCTACGTCGGCGCCGAGGGCCACGCGCCCCGGCTCGACAAGCTCGGCGGCCAGACCTGGGAGGCGACCCGCGGCAAGGTCGCGCGCCACGTCCGCGCGCTCGCCGAGGAGCTGCTCCAGCTCTACGCCCAGCGCGCCGCGCTGCCCGGGCATCGCTTCCCGCCCGCCGACGACAGCTTCCGCGAGCTCGAGGCCACGTTCCCGTTCGACGAGACCCCCGATCAGGCCGCCGCGATCGACGCGGTGCTCGGCGACATGGAGTCGCCGCGCGCGATGGACCGCCTGGTCTGCGGCGACGTCGGCTACGGCAAGACCGAGGTCGCGCTGCGCGCGATCTTCCGCGCGGTGCAGGGCGGCAAGCAGGCGGCGGTGCTGGCGCCCACCACGGTGCTGGTCGAGCAGCACTTTCGCACCATGACCGAGCGGTTCGCGGCGTTCCCGCTCAACCTGGGCAAGCTGTCGCGGTTCCAGGGCAAGGCCGAGCAGCTCGACACCGTGCGCAAGCTCGCCGAGGGCAAGCTCGACGTCGTGGTCGGCACCCACCGCCTGCTGTCGGCCGACGTGCGGTGGAAGGACCTGGGCCTGCTGGTGATCGACGAGGAGCAGCGGTTCGGCGTCGCGCACAAGGAGCGGATCAAGAAGTCGCGGACCCAGGTCGATGTCCTGACCCTGACCGCCACGCCGATCCCGCGCACCCTGCACCTGGCGATGGCCAACCTGCGCGATCTATCGATCATCGCCACGCCGCCCGCCGACCGCCGCGCGGTGCGGACGTTCGTGTCGCGGATCGACGACACCACGATCCGCGAGGCGATCGAGCGCGAGCTTGGCCGCGGCGGCCAGGTGTTCTTCATCACCCCGACCATCGGGACCATGGGGAAGCGCGCCCCGGACCACCGGCTGCCCAACGACGACCGGCCCCACAAGCGGGTCAAGCCGCGCGACGACGACCGCACGATCGAGGAATGGACCGAGTACCTGCGCGGCCTGGTCCCGGCGGCGCGGATCGGCATCGGCCACGGCTCGCTGCCCGCCGAGGAGCTCGAGACCGTGATGCTGTCGTTCGTGCGCGGCGAGCTCGACGTCCTGGTCGCGACCACGATCGTCGAGAGCGGCCTCGACATCCCGCGCGCCAACACGATGTTCGTGGCCCGGGCCGACGCGTTCGGCCTGGCCCAGCTCTACCAGCTGCGCGGCCGGATCGGCCGCAGCAAGGACCGCGCGTACTGCTACCTGCTGGTCCCCGAGCCCGAGCACATCACCGACGAGGCCCGCCGCCGGCTCGAGACCCTGCAGCGGTTCACCGAGCTCGGCGCGGGCTTCCAGATCGCGTCGCAGGACCTCGAGATCCGCGGCGGCGGCGAGCTGCTCGGCGCCAAGCAGTCGGGCTCGATCGCCGCGGTCGGCTTCGATCAGTACGTCAAGATGCTCGACGCCGTGGTCGCCGAGCTCGGTGGCAAGCCGATCCACTCGGCGATCGATCCCGAGCTGACGATCGAGACTCCCGGGTTCATCCCCGACGACTACGTCCCCGATCCCGGCCAGCGGCTCGAGCTCTACAAGCGGCTGTCGGCGGTCGACACCGATGACGATCTGCAGGCGGTCATGGCCGAGATCGAGGATCGCTACGGCCCGATCCCGGGCGACGTGGTGCTGCTCGGCGAGCTGATGGGGGTCAAGGCGATCGCGCGCGGCGCCGGGGCGCTGGCGCTCGAGATCAGCGCCGCCCGGGTGGCGGTCGCGCTGCCCGAGGCCAGCCCGGTGGGCCGGGCGCTGGTCGCCGGCGGCTGGCGCAAGCTCCCGGACGGCCGGTTCGCGATCGCACCGCCTGCCCCGGGGGGCCCTGCCGGGGCCCGGCGGGCCTTGTTGGACGGCCTGGCTCGTGCTACCTGAACCTGTTGTGAATACTCGGGTTCCGGTCGCCGCGCTCGCGATCGTCGCGCTCGCTGCCAGCGCGGCCGGGCTGGGCTGCCACAAGCGCGACGAACCCGAGCCGCGGCGGGGCCCGCGCGAGGTGGTCGCCGGCCCCGCGACGCCGCCGCAGAGCGCCGACGAGCTCAAGGTCCCGCTCGCGAAGATCGACGACGTCACGATCACCCTCGGCGAGCTCCAGGAGCGGATCAACCGCCAGTCGCCGTACATCCGCGCGCGCTACACCTCGCTCGAGCAGAAGCGCGAGTTCCTCGACTCGCTGATCCGGTTCGAGGTCCTGGCCAAGGAGGCTGCGCGCCGCGGCCTCGACAAGGACCCCGAGGTCGTCCGGACGATGAAGCAGGTGATGATCCAGAAGCTGATGCGCGACGAGCTCGACGCCAAGATCACCGCCGACACGGTGACCGACGTGGAGATGAGGGCGTACTACGACGCCAACCTCGCCGACTACGTCAAGCCCGAGGAGGTCCGGGTCTCGGCGATCATCGTCAAGAATCGCGCCCAGGCCGAGCGCGTCGCGCTCGAGGCCCGCGGCGAGGCCGGCAAGACCAACAAGGGGTTCCGCGACCTGGTCGGGCGCTACAGCCAGGACGAGGACTCCAAGCTCCGCGGCGGCGACCTGCGCTACCTCGACGCGGCGACCAAGGAGGTCCCGGCGCCGGTGGTCAAGGCGGCGTTCGCGCTGGCCACCCCCGGCGACGTGTCCGGCCCGGTCGACGCCGGCAACGGCGCCTGGTACCTGCTCAAGCAGACCGGCCGCCGCCGGTCGATGACCCGGTCGTTCGAGGACGCCAAGCCGGCGATCCGCAGCAAGCTGTTCCGCGACAAGCGGACGACCGCGCAGAAGGACTTCGTCGACGTTCTCAAGACCAAGGCCAAGATCGAGGTCGACGAGGCCAACCTGGCCAAGGTCCGGATCGACACCTCGCAGGCCACCGACGACGGCCGCGGCAAGGACCTGCCCCCGCTGCCGATGACGGGGGTCCCTCCCGTCGAACCTCCGGACAAGCCCGGGGTTCCCTGAGCCGTCCGCTTCCCCAGACAACCAGGCCGCCCAACCCGAGGTCTCATCGCCGTGCGTAGCTCTCCCCTGTTGCTTGCCGCCATCGCATGCGCCGCGGCGCCCCTGCTCGCGACCCTGACCGCGAGTGCCGACGACAAGCCCAAGACCCCTGCCCCCGCCCCGGCCAAGCCCGCGGCGACGGCGCCTGACGCCGCCAAGCCTGACGCCGCCAAGCCCGACGCCGCCAAGCCCGACGCCGCCAAGCCCGACGCCGCCAAGCCCGACGCCGCCAAGCCCGACGCCGCCAAGCCCGACGCCGCCAAGCCGAGCTCGACGCCCGGCGGGACGAAATCGACGACGGTGTCGCCCAACCGCGGCGCCAAGGCCCGGCTCGACTACGTCGTCGCCGTGGTCAACGACGCCATCGTGCTCCACAGCGAGCTCGAGGCCCGCCGGATGCCGGTGCTGGCCGAGGCGCAGCAGATCGCCGATCCCAAGGAGCGCGAGCGCCGGATCGCCAAGCTCACCAGCCAGGTGCTCGACGAGATCGTCAACGAGGAGCTGCAGGTCCAGGCGGCCGAGGCCGCCAAGATCGAGGTCGAGGGCAGCGAGGTCCAGGCCGCGCTCGACGAGATCAAGCAGCAGAACAACCTCGACGACGCCGGGCTGACCGCCGCGCTGGCCGGCCAGGGGTTCACGATGGCCAACTACAAGCACGAGCTGCGCCGCCAGCTGCTGCGGCTGCGCGCGGCCAACCAGCTGGTCGCCCCCAAGGTCCAGATCACCGACGAGGACGTCCGCGCGCGCTACGATCAGATGGCGCGGCGCACCGAGCAGGTCCAGGCGGTCAAGCTGTCGCACATGCTGTTCAAGCTCCCCGAGCACGCCACCGAGCAGCAGATCGCCGAGGCCAAGGACAAGGCGAGCAAGGCGATCGGGCGGGTCAAGGGCGGCGAGGAGTTCGCCAAGGTCGCCGCGACGGAATCGGACGACGACAGCACCAAGACCACCGGCGGTGAGCTCGGCTGGTTCCAGCGCGGCAGCATGGCCAACCCGGACTGGGAGCCGGTGGTGTTCGCGATGGACAAGGGCGACGTGCGCGGGCCGGTCAGCGGGCCCCAGGGCTTCCATGTCTTCCAGGTCACCGAGATCAAGCGCTCCGATCTCAAGCCATTTCCCGAGATGAAGGACCAGCTGCAGCGCGAGCTCCGCCGGCGTGAGATGGACAAGCAGACCGCGACCTGGATCGAGGAGCTGCGCAAGAAGGCCTACATCGACATCAAGCTGCAGTGAGCCGCGGCCCCACTCGCTCGGGCAGGTGCATAAGCCCGATTCGGATCCATCCTTGAGGGATGGCTCCGGGCGCGCCGCGATTGAATAACCCGTCGAAACCCCGGCGCGGTGGCGCAGCGCATACAATGAGGTGGACCTGGGGGAACCGTGCCCGACAATCGCCGTATCCAGACCCGCCACGACGTCTCGCTCCCTGCCAAGCTGACCGTCGATGGAACACCGAACGATTGCATGACGTTGAACCTCTCGCTCGGCGGCACGCAGGTGACGGCGACCACAAAGTACGCGATGGGGCAGCGGGTGCGAATCGCGTTTGCCGTGCCCGCCCCCAGCCACGAGATCGAGGTGGGCGGCACGGTGCGCTGGTCGAACGCCGACGGGGTTGGCGTACAGTTCGACGGTCTGCGCGCGCGTGACGTATGGGCCCTCAACGAGTTCTTCAAGCAGTTCTCGCCCTAGCCATCGCGGCGGGGCCGGCCGCCGCGGCGCCCCGGGAGCGCGTGGCGGTGATCGACCTGGGCGGTGTGCCGGGCGGCGCCAGCGACCTGCGGCAGGTCGGAGCCGCGATCGTCGCCGCCGGCATGATCCCGGTGATCGGCGACGGCGTCGAGGACGCGCTGGCCGGCCGGGACGCTGACCGCGACGCCGTGACCCTGGCCGCCGCGATGGCCACGGCCGCGCGAGCGTTCGGTGCGCTGGCGTGCGGCGAGGTGGTCCCCGCGGCGCGCGAGGCGACCGGGATCGCGGCCGCGCGCCAGGCTTCCGGCCGGCCGGTGCCCGAGCTCGCCCGCGCCTGGACCTATCTCTTGCTGTGCGCGGATCGCGAGGGTCAGATCGACGCCGCGCACGCCGCGGCCGGCCGGCTCCGCGCGCTCGGCGGCTCGCCCGGCGTGCCCGCCGCGGTCTGGGCCAAGTATCCCGACGTCGATGCGATCGCCGACCGCGAGCTGGTCGAGCTCGACATCGACACCGATGTCGCCGGTGCTGCGATCTGGATCGACTTCCAGCCGGCCGGCGCGTCGCCGGTGCACGTGGTGCTGCCCGCCGGCGACCACGTGATCGCGGCGGCCGCGGGCACCCGGCGGGGCTGGGCCGCGGGCACCGCGGTATCGACCCAGAAGTCGCTGCGCGTGCCGCTCGCCGAGACCGCCGGGCCGTGGGCCGACGTCGCGCGCCGCGTCGCGGGCTGGGGCGGCAAGCTGCCGCCGCCGGCCGAGCTGGCGTGGGTGCTCGGCCGGGTCCACGCGCGGCTCGCGCTGATCCGGCACGGCGACACCCTCGAGGCCTGGGGCCAGATCGGCAGCTCCGAGCCGCCGCACCTGCTCGGCGGCGACGACGGCGTGGCGCCGATCGCCGAGGTCGGCCGCGTGCTCGGCGTGGTTGCCGAGCGGATCCACGCGTGGGAAGACCATGCCCCGGACCCTGATCGCCCGCTGCTGGTCGAGGACCCCGGGGGGCGCACCGGCCGCGCCGGGCGCAACGACGAGCCCGAGAAGCCGACCAAGTGGTGGGTCTACGCCGCGATCGGCGGCGCGATCGCGGTCGGCACCACGATCATCCTGGTCCATGACAGCGCGAGCGATCGCCAGCGCGTGGAGCTCCACTACCCATGACGCGGGTGGCCCGTGTGGCGCGGGCCGCCGTGTGCGCGATCGCGCTTGTGGTCCTGCTCGTGGCCGGCCGACCCGCCGCCGCCGCGCCGCGGCTCGCGCCGGTCGCGCGCGCCGGCCACGCCACGGTGGTCACCGTGCTCGCCGAGCCCGGGCTCGAGCGCCTGGCGCAGGTGCTCGCCGGCGGCGCCGAGCGCGCGCTCGACCGGATCGCGGCCGATCTGCTCGACCTGCCCCGGCCGCGCTCGATCGAGGTCCACCTGGTCCGCGACGCCGAGGACCTCGCGGCGGTCGCGCCCGCCGGCCGCGGCGCGCCGAGCTGGGCGGTCGGCGTCGCGTACCCCGATCTCGGCGTGATCAGCGTCGCGACCCGGCGGGGCGCGCAGATCGTCGATGCCGAGACCACGCTGCGCCACGAGCTCGCTCACATCGCGCTCGGCGCGGCGCTCGGCAGCCGCGCGCCGCACTGGCTGCACGAGGGCTTCGCGTACCAGCACTCCGCCGAGTGGTCGTGGGAGCGCACCGAGACGCTCTCGGGCATGGCGTGGTCTCACAGCATCATCCCGCTCGATCAGCTCGATCAGACGTTCCCCCAAGCCGAGCTGCCGGCGAGCCGGGCGTACGCCGAGAGCTACGACTTCGTGGGCTACCTGACGCGGCGCGGGCGCTGGGAGGATCCGAGCGACGACGGCGACCGCTGGCCGTTTCGCCGGTTCCTGCGCGAGATCGGCCAGGACGGCAACCTCGACCGCGCGGCGATCCACGCCTACGGCAAGTCGCTGCACGCGCTGTTCGAGGAGTGGCGCGGCGATCTGGGCAGCCGTTACATGCTGATGCCGCTGGGCCTGCTCGGCGCGGCGCTGTGGGTGCTGTGCGGGCTCTTGCTCGGCGTCGCGTGGTGGCGGCGCCGCCGGAGCAACCGCAAGCGGCTCGCCCAGTGGGATCTCGAGGACCGGCTGCGACGGTCCGCCGAGCCGGCCGCGCAGGTCAACGTCCCGCCGTACGTGCCATGGCCGGGCGAGGATCCGCTGAGCAGCGAACCCGACGACGACGAGCGTCCGCCGAACGACCCTCGCTGGATGAACTGACCGGTCGGACGGGGCTGCCTGCGGCTCGCCGCCAGTGCGACGCGAGCCCGGCGAAGCGCATTCGATGCCGCGCTGACTCGCCGTCACCGCCAGATCGGTGTTCAAACATGCAGTCACAGCTGTACTCCGACGTACACAACAACTGGCGATACTGCGGCTGACAACACCACACGCGCTGCGCATCTGATCGCGGATTCAGCCATTGGAGGTGGGCACCTGACGGACATATATTGTTGTGGACAACCGCGCCGGCTGGATCGGAGCGCGTCGCCGCGCGCCGCTGGGATTCACTGTGCCAGTGTCTGCGCCGCGCCCGATCCACCACGGGCGGCGCTGGCGACATCAGCGTCGCTGTCCCGCCGGTGTTCCGCAAGTGCGACACCCGGACCACCGGTGATCAGTTCACGCTGGCGTATCTGTTCGGCATCGGGTGCAAGCTCTCGAGCAGGCGGCGATCGAGTTCGAGGCTGTCGTGGGCAATCCGATCAGCCCGCGCGGACCACCGGCGAGCTCGACATCGTGTTTCACATCGGCAACGGGTCCGGAAACCCGGCCCGCGACAACGGGGCCGTTTGCCTCGGTCGGCTCTCGCTCGCGATGCCGCGCGCAGGGCGGTTTCGGCGCTCGGAGAATCTCGTAGCGGCGCAACAAAGCCCCGGGCCGCCTGGCAGCCAGGTCCAGACATCCTTGGCGGTTTTCGCCGATCGCGCCGAGCGGTTCGAGGACGTGGCGGAGCGGTGTGACGGGCGTTCTCGGCCCTGCGGTTTTCTGTCGCGGGGCCGTTCGTCTTGAGGAACATTAAGGCTCGGAAAGGGTGTGCGACGCGGTGCAGCTGTGCGCCCTCGCCATACGCGATCGACGGTCGCAGGGCGGCGACGCCGGTGTTCGATCGAGAGCGATTGACCGGCGTTAGCTCGTCAACTGCGCTGATCCGTCGCGCATTGCTTCGCGGCAGTGCCCGCCGACGCTCGCGGCTCGTCCATCAGATTACTGATACGAGTGGGTGTTTTTGAGTGGAAGCGAGACAGAGAATTTAAAATATCAGCTTGCACGCTCAGAACCGATCTGACTAAATCCGCCGCATGTCGAGGCTACTCCAATAGCCTCGTACACACGAGTCCGCGATCCACTGCGACGGAGGGCCTATCGTGATGTCTGGATGGTTTCTCATTCGAGCCCGCGCATCGCGTGTAGCCATGGTGGTTGTCGGAGCTGGTATTATTCTGTTCGCAGAAACTGCGAGCGCCGATACAGCCGAAGCGAAGAAGATCTTCACCACGCGCTGCATGGCGTGCCACACGTTCGGCAAGGGCGTGAAGATCGGTCCCGACCTGAAGGGCGTCACCGAGCGCCGCCAGCGGCCCTGGCTGCTCAAGTTCGTGCGGTCGTCGTCGACGGTGATCGCGTCCGGCGACCCGATCGCGACCGGACTGTTCGAGCAGTTCAAGCAGCAGCGCATGCCGGACTGGACGGATCTGTCCGAGCCCCAGGTCAACAGCATCCTGGACTGGCTCGCGATCAGCGGGCCGGATCAGCAGGAGCCCGATGCCCGCCCGGCAGACTCGGCAACGATTGCCGAGATCGAGACCGGACGTCAGCTGTTCCACGGCGGACGTGCGATGTCGCTGGGCGGTATCGCGTGCGCCAGCTGCCACAGCGTCCGCGACCATGATGGTAGTGGCGGAGGCACGCTGGCCACCGATCTCACGACTGTGTACTCGCAGTTTCAGGACGGCGCGATGACCCAGTTCCTGCGTCACCCGTGCGTGCTGCGCCACCCCGAGGCGACGTTGCCCGCGTTCCTCGCGCCCGAGGAGGCGTTCGCGATCAAGGCGTACCTGCGCGACACCGCGCTGGCCGACCAGACCACCACCCAGCCGCCCGGTAAGCCCGCCGCGGTGCCGCCGCCGATGGTCGCCAAGACCGTGGACGGCACCGGCCAGAATCCCCCGGCCGGCGGGGCCGGCACGGCCACGGCCAAGCCGGCGACGGCGGGCATGCGGGTGGCGTGGGCGCCTCGCGCGGCCAGCATCACCCCGGCCCTGCGCCGCGCCAGGTGGCCGAGCGAGCTGCTATTCCAGATCTTCCCGTACGTCGCGCTCGCGATCCTGATCCTCGGCCTGGGGATCCGGCACAGCCTCGCGCGCCGGCGGCCCGACGCGATCCGGCCGGCCTCGGACGCGGCCTGGCGGCTGTTCCGCGGCACCCCGGCGTGGCGGATCGGGCTCGCGATCACCGCGGCGCTGCACCTGGTGTTCGTGATCCTGCCCGGCGCGGTCCGGATCTGGAACGGCACGCCGGTGCGGCTGTACCTGCTCGAGGCCACCGGGTTCGCGTTCGGTGTGATCGCGCTGCTCGGCCTGGTCCAGCTGATGTGGCGCCACGCCCACCGCACGCCCGCCGAGACCCCGGCGCGCGTGCCCGAGATCGCCGACTACACGTTCCTGTCGCTGCTGTGCGTGGCGACGGTGTCCGGCCTGGTCACCGCGGTGCTGTACCGCTGGGGCTCGTCCTGGGCGGTCGGCACCGTCACGCCGTACCTGCGGTCGCTGGCCCGCGGCGAGCCCGAGACCGCGCTCGTCGGCCAGATGCCATTCCTGATCCGGCTCCACACGTTCTCGTGGTTCGCCGTGCTCGCGGTCGTGCCGTTCACCAGCGCCGCGGCGATCCTGATCTCGGCGGGCGACCGCCTCGTGCTGCTCGCGAGCCGGCCGATCTCCGCCGCGGCGCGCGCCGGGCGGCGGACGGCGGGCAAGCTCAGCCCCGCGCGCTGGCTGTGGCCTGAAGAGGACCTCCCGGGCGACGGTGATGACGCACAGGAACCGAGCTGAATCGAGCCGGGAAGAACCCATCATGCGACCATTGATTATCTTCATCGGGGTGATCGTCGTGATCATCATCGCGGCCGCCGGCGTCCAGCGGCTGTTTCGCATGGGCATGCAACAGGGCTATGCGCCGTCGCAGCCGATTGCGTTCTCGCACAAGCTGCATGCCGGCGATAACAAGGTGCCCTGTCTGTATTGCCACTACGGCGCGCGGTCGAGCCGCCACGCAGGGATCCCGTCGTCCAGCGTGTGCATGAACTGCCACGGCCTGCTCGAGAAGCAGACCGTCGAGATCGAGCAGTTCAAGGAGGCCGCCCAGCTCGACCGCCCGGTGGTCGCCTGGACCAAGGTCCACAACCTGCCCGACTTCGTGTACTTCAATCACAGCCGTCACGTGCTGAAGGGCGTCGCTTGCCAGAGCTGCCACGGCGCGGTCGAGACCATGGCGAAGATCGAGCAGGTGATGCCGCTGACCATGGGCTGGTGCCTGACCTGCCACCGCGAGCACGCCGGTGTCCCGACGAGCACGCTCGAGCGTGCGGCGAAGCGGTTCACCGAGGTCCCCAAGCCGGCGACCGGCCTGGACTGCGCAAGCTGTCATTACTGAGGAGTCCGAGGACCCCATGAGCGATCACTGCAAACCCGCCAAGAACGATCTGGTGACGCTCGGTGGGCGACGTGCCCCCGAGCACTGGAAGACCGTCGAGGAGCGCCGCAACGGCCCGACCTCGCGCGGCGAGTTCCCCGGCGGCCTGCCATCGGCCTCGGCCTCGGCCTCGGGCTCGGCCTCGACCGCAGCCAGCGACCACGACAACGACACCACGCGCCGCGACTTCCTGACCCTCATGGGGTTCGGGGTCACCGCGGCGTCGGTGGCGGCGTGCCGCGCGCCGGAGCAGAAGGCGATCCCGATGGCGGTCGCGTCCGACGAGATGATCCCGGGCGTCCCCAACTTCTACGCCACAACCTGCGGCGGCTGCGCGTCGGCGTGCAGCCTCGTGGTCAAGCAGCGCGACGGCCGGCCGATCAAGATCGAAGGCAACGAGCTGTCGGCGCTGTTCGGCGGCGCGACCTGCGCCACCGGCCAGGCGACCGTGCTCTCGCTCTACGACCAGGAGCGGCTGCGCCGCCCGCTGTGGAAGGGCGAGGAGCGGCCGTGGCACCAGATCGACGAGCAGATCGCCGCGGGGCTCGACGCCGCGCGCGCCAGGCAGGGCAAGGTCGTGCTGCTGTCGTCGACGATCACCAGCCCGTCTACCCTCGCGGTGATCGAGCGCTGGCGCCGCGCGATCCCGGGCTTCCGCCACGTGACCTACGACGCGGTGTCAGCGAGCGCGCTGCGCACCGCCAGCGAGCAGGCGTTCGGGCGCGCGGTCGTCCCGCACTACGCGTTCGATCGCGCCCGGGTGATCGTCAGCCTCGACGCCGACTTCCTCGGCACCTGGCTGTCGCCGGTCGAGTTCGCGCGCGCCTACGGCCGCGGCCGGACGCTGGATCAGCCACCTGGCCTGCACGTCCAGTTCGAGCCCGGGATGTCGGTCACGGGATCCAACGCCGATCGGCGCGTCGCGGTGGCGCCGTCGGCGCTGGGCGCGGTGGCGGCCGCGCTGCTCGCGCGGATCGCGCGCCAGGCCGGCGAGGCCGATGTCGCCGCGCCCAAGGATCCGGTCGACGCCGCGGTCCTCGACTCGGTCGCGGGCGAGCTGTGGAAGCACCGCGGCGAGTCGCTGGTGGTGTCCGGCGCCAACGACGTCGCGATCCAGCTGGTCGTGCACACGCTCAACCGGCTGCTCGGCAACGTCGGCAAGACGCTCGACGTCGACCGGCCGTCGTTGCAGCGCCAGGGCGACGACGCCGCGATGGCTGGGCTGATCGCCGAGATGCAGCGCGGCGAGATCGACACGCTGATCCTCCACGGTGTCAACCCGGCCTACGATTGCGCCGACTCCGCGGGCTTTCTCGCCGGCCTGGCCAAGGTCGCGCTGTCGATCTCGACCGCCGACCGGCGCGACGAGACCAGCGCGCACGTCCACGCGGTGTGCCCCGATCACCACTTCCTCGAGTCGTGGGGCGACGCCGAGCCGGTCGCGGGCTACCTCAGCTTGACCCAGCCCACGATCGCGCCGCTGTTCGAGACCCGGGCCGCGGTCGAGAGCCTGGTGCGCTGGATCGGCGAGCCGACCACGCACTACGCGCTGCTCCGCGACCACTGGCGCACCCAGATCATGCCGCGCCAGTCCGAGGCTCGCGACTTCGACAGCTTCTGGGACCACACGCTCGAGCGCGGCGTGCTCGAGGTCGCCGCGGCCGCGCCCAGCGGGCTGGCGACGCCCGCCGGCGACTGGCGCGCGGCGGTGGCCGCGATCCGCGACGACGCCCAGCGCACCGCCCAGGGCGCCGCCCAGGGTGATCGCTACGAGCTCGCGATGCACGAGAGCGTGGCGATGCGCGACGGCAAGAACGCCAACAACCCGTGGCTGCTCGAGCTGCCCGATCCGATCACCAAGGTCACCTGGGGCAACGTCTGCGCGATCGCGCCGGCCACGGCCGCCAAGCTCGGCGTCCGCGACGGCGACGTGCTGGCGATCGCGACCGCGGCCGGCAAGATCGAGGCCCCGGCGTTCGTCCAGCCCGGACAGCACGCCGGCACGATCTCGGTCGCGGTGGGCTGGGGCCGCAGCCAGGTCGGCAAGGCCGGCAACGGCGTCGGCGCCAACCTGTTCGCGCTCACCCCGGTGGTGCGCGGCACGCGCCGGCTGTGGGCCGACGGTGTCACCGTGACCGCGACCGGGCGCCACGACAAGCTCGCCGGCACCCAGAGCCACTTCTCGATGGAGGGCCGGCCGATCGTGCTCGAGACCACCCGCGCCGAGCTCGCGCACGGCAAGGAGGAGTCCGAGAAACAACCCAACCTGTGGACCGAGCGGCTGTCGGGCCCGCGCTCGTGGGGCATGTCGATCGACCTCGCCTCGTGCACCGGCTGCTCGGCGTGCGTGATCGCGTGCCAGGCCGAGAACAACGTGCCGGTGATCGGCAAGGACCAGATCCAGCGCCAGCGCGTGATGCACTGGATCCGGATCGATCGCTACTACAGCGGCTCGGAGGACGCCCCCGAGGTCCTGCACCAGCCGATGATGTGCCAGCACTGCGGCCACGCTCCGTGCGAGACCGTGTGTCCGGTGCTCGCCACCACGACCAGCTCGGAAGGGCTCAATCAGCAGGTCTACAACCGCTGCATCGGAACCCGGTATTGCGCCAACAACTGCCCGTACAAGGTCCGGCGGTTCAACTGGTACAACTACACCGACAATCCGAAGTTCGATTACAACATGGCCAATCCGGTCGGCCGCCTGGTGCTGAATCCGGACGTCACGGTGCGGTCGCGCGGCGTGATGGAGAAATGCAGCCTGTGCGTCCAGCGCATCCACGTCGCCAAGAACGCCGAGGTCAAGCGCGGCGAGCCGATCCGCGACGGCGAGATCAAGACCGCGTGCCAGCAGGTGTGCCCGACCGACGCGATCGTGTTCGGTGATCTCAACGACCCGCACAGCCGGGTCGCGCAGCAGATGCGCGGCGAGCGGACCTACAAGGTCCTCGACGATCTGGGCACTCGCCCCAACGTGGCCTACCTCAAGAAGGTTCGACATGGACAATCTACCTGAAGGCGTCACCGAACCTCACTGGATCGCCGGCTCGCCGACGCTCAAGCAGGTCACAGCCGACATCGCCAGGCCGATGGAGGCCCGGCCCGGCAAGCTGTGGTACGTGTGCTTCGCGATCGCCGCGCTGTGCCTGCTCGACCTGCTCGGCATGGCGACCTACCTGATCGCCAAGGGCATCGGGGTCTGGGGGCTCAACAACAGCGTCGGCTGGGCCTTCGACATCACCAACTTCGTGTTCTGGATCGGTATCGGCCACGCCGGCACGCTGATCTCGGCCATCCTCCTGCTGTTCCGGCAGAAGTGGCGGACCTCGATCAACCGCTCGGCCGAGGCGATGACGATCTTCGCCGTGATGTGCGCCGGCCTGTTCCCGCTGCTCCACATGGGCCGGCCGTGGGACGCGTTCTTCATCTTCCCGTACTTCCCCAACCAGCACGGCCCGCTGTGGGTCAACTTCCGTTCGCCGCTGGTCTGGGACGTGTTCGCGATCTCGACCTACTTCACGATCTCGCTGGTGTTCTGGTTCCTGGGCCTGATCCCCGACCTCGCGACGCTGCGCGACCGCGCGACCGGCAAGATCAAGAAGCTGGTGTTCGGCGCGCTCAGCCTGGGCTGGAACGGCTCGCACCGGACCTGGGCGCGCTACGAGGTCGTCAGCCTGATCCTCGCCGGCCTCGCCACGCCGCTGGTGCTCTCGGTCCACAGCATCGTGTCGATGGACTTTGCGACCTCGCTGTTGCCCGGCTGGCACACGACGATCTTCCCGCCGTACTTCGTCGCCGGCGCGATCTACTCCGGGTTCGGCATGGTGCTGATGCTGCTGATCCTGACCCGGCAGACCATGAACCTGCAGCGCTACATCACGATGCGCCACCTCGACTCGATGGCCAAGGTGCTGCTGCTCACCGGCTCGATCGTCAGCTTCGCCTACGCCACCGAGTTCTTCGCCGCCTGGTACGGCGGCAACATCTACGAGCGCTACCACTTCATCAACCGTGCGACCGGCCCGTACGCGTTCGGGTTCTGGCTGATGGTGCTGTGCAACGCGCTCGCGCCGCAGCTGTTCTGGTTCAAGCGGATCCGCAACAGCGTCGGCATCCTGTTCGTGGTCTCGATCCTGGTCAACATCGGCATGTGGTTCGAGCGCTTCGTCATCATCGTGGTGTCGCTCCACCGCGCGTTCCTGCCGTCGGGCTGGGGCATGTTCTATCCGACGCTGATCGACTTCGGCATCCTGATCGGCAGCTTCGGGCTGTTCTTCACCTTGTTCCTCCTGTTCATCCGGTTCATGCCGATGATCGCGATGTGGGAGGTCAAGGGCGTGGTGGTCGATCAGGCGCACGCCGCCGCCGACCACGCCGAGGGAGGCAGCCATGCGGGCTAAGATCCTGGTCGCGACCTTCCCCGAGGTCGACGGCCTGCTCCGCGCGGTGCGCAAGGCGCGGCGCGAGCTGTTCCGGGTCTACGACGTGTTCGCACCGTTTCCGATCCATGGGCTGGATGACGCCATGGGGATCCGGAGAACGCGACTACCCAAGATCACGCTGATTGCCGGTCTGACCGGACTCGCCACTGCGCTGACCTTGCAGTTCTACACTAACGTGCTCGACTGGCCGCTCAACGTGGGTGGCAAACCGGACAACTCGACGCTCGCGTTCATTCCGATCTCGTTCGAGCTCACCGTGCTGTTCGCCGGCCTGGTCACCGTGGCAGCGTTCCTGCTCCGCGCCAAGCTCTACCCCGGCAAGCAGCCCTGGCTGGTCACCCCGGGCGTCACCGACGATGTGTTCGCGCTGGTGCTGCGCAAGCCCAGCGACGACGAGTCCCACCAGCGCGCGCTCGCGCTGCTCAAGGACTGCGGCGCCGCCAGCATCACCGAGAGCGAGGCCAACCTATGATCGGGGCCAGGCGTCTTGCGATCGTGTTCGCATCGCTCATTGCCGTGTGCATTGCCGCGTGCCAACCGGGCGACCAGCCCGGCGCGGAGTACATGCCCGACATGGCACGCGGACCTGCCTACAAGGCGTTCGCACCCAACCAGGCGACCCGCAACGGCATCACGCTGCAGCGGCCGGTGCCTGGCACGATCGCCCGCGGCTATCATCCGTTCCACTACACCCGGGGTGACGCCGAGGGCGAGCGCGCCGGCCGCGAGCTGACCAATCCGTTCCACCCCACGTCGCAGGTGCTCGAGAAGGGCAAGGCGCTGTACGAGACCTACTGCCTGGTCTGCCACGGCGAGCAGGGCAAGGGCGACGGTCCGATCGCCACGAAGATCCCGCCGCCGCCGTCGTACAAGTCCGAGCGGCTGATGGGCTTTTTGCCCGGGCGGATCTTCCACGTCGTGACGCTGGGCTCGAACAAGATGCCGTCCTACGCGGCGCAGCTGTCGCCCGACGACCGCTGGCTGATCATCACGTACGTCCGTGACGCGCTCCAGGGCATGCCCGAGGCCGCGCCCGGCAGCCCGGATCCGGTCCCGGCGGCGCCCGCACCCGCACCGGGATCGGGAGGTAGCCCATGACCACCGACAACCGTCTCGTCGTCTCGCGATCGTCGCTCCGCATCCCGATCGCCCTCGCGGCGGTGGGCGCGATCGCGCTCGTCGTCGGCCTCGCCACCGAGACCGAGCGCGAGCGCACCTGGCTCAACCTGCTGGTCGACGGGTTCTACGTCCTGTCGCTCGGGGTCTCGGGGCTGTTCTTCATCGCCGCCCAGCGGCTCGCGAACTCGAAGTGGTGGTCGCCGATCCGCCGCATCCCCGAGTCGTTCACCCTGCTGCTGCCGGCCGGCGCCGCGCTGCTCCTCGTGCTCGCGTTCGGGTTCCGCACGCTGTACCCGTGGCTCGATCCGAGCTCGCCGATGATGGTCGACGAGCACCCGCTGGTCCGCGCCGGCCGGTTCACCTATCTCTCGCCGGTGTTCACCTACGTCCGCATGGCCGGGATCATCGCGGTGTGGATGTGGTTCGCCTGGCGGATGCGCAAGATCTCGCTCGCCGGCGACGCCAGCCGCGCGGCCGGGCTGTCGGCCTACGTCCGGCTGTACCGCTACTCCGGCGCGTTCGCGCCGCTGTTCGCGCTGACCTTCGCCGCGGCGTCCTACGACTGGCTGATCTCGCTCGAGCCCAAGTGGTTCAGCACGATGTTCTCGGTCTACGTGTTCGCCGGTACCTTCGTCCAGGGCATCGCCGCGATCGCGCTGGTCACCGTCACGCTCAAGCGCAAGCAGCTGGTCGGCGCGGTGGTCGACAGCCACGTGATCCAGACGCTGGGCACCATGATGCTCGCGTTCTCCACGTTCTGGGGCTACATCTGGGTCTGCCAGTACCTGCTGATCTGGTACGGCAACATCCCCGAGGAGGCCGGCTGGTACCTGCAGCGCAGCAGCGAGGGCTGGCTGCCGCTCCTGCTCGCGAGCTTCGCGGTCAGCTGGATCATCCCGTTCTTCACGCTCCTGCCGCTGAGCTCCAAGCGCAGCCTGCGGGTGATGGCGGCGGTGGCGGTGCTGGTGCTGCTCGGCCGCTGGCTCGATCTCTACATCCTGGTGATGCCTGCGAAGTGGCCGTCGCCGAAGTTCGGGCTGATCGAGCTCGCGATGGCCGCCGGCACCGCTGGCCTCATCTACCTGGTCATCGTTCGCGGCCTGTCGCGCGCGCCGCTGGTCCCGCCGCACGAGCCGGTGCTCGCGGCGCGCCGCGGCCACGCCCATGGAGGACATTCGTGAAGCTCATCAAGCTGGGAGTCTTCGTCGCCACCGGCCTCCTGGTCGGGTTCCTGGCCAAGCAGCCCGAGCCCGCCGGGGTCGACCTCCCCAACCGCATGCCCGAGGCCGCGCCGTACATCACGGCCGAGGCGACGATGCACCCGCCGCCCTACGAGGAGTACTGGAAGACCCAGAACCACCCGGGGCAGTGCCAGACCTGCCACCAGAAGATCTTCGACGAGTGGAACGGCTCCATGATGTCGAACTCGTGGCGCGATCCGGTGTGGCGCGGCGCGTACCTGTTGCTCGCGCGCGCGCTGTCGACCAACGGCGAGTGCGACACCCCGTCGCCGCCCGACGGCACCGAGAAGGCGCACCACAACCCGTTCGCCAAGAAGGGCGAGTGCGCCTCGGAGTTCGACATCGGCACCGAGAAGGTCACGGTGTCGCGCCCGGGCTCGCTGCTCGACGCGTTCTGCTCGCGCTGCCACATGCCGACGAACTACATCGACAACTTCCCGCTGCGCAACGTCACGGTGGACCCGACCAACGGCCTCGAGATGGCGCGGCCGGATATGAAGTTCAACCCGACGTCGGACAACGGCACCGGCATCGCGTTCGCGACCCTCGACGAGCAGTTCCGCAACACCGAGTCGGGCAAGACCGGCATCTTCTGCGCGATCTGCCACACCTTCGCCGCGACCCGCGACACTCCGTTCCACAACTACGAGCGCGGCGGCACCGAGTACGTCCCCGCGATCGGCGACGCGGCCCGCAGCGAGCTGTTGCCCACCGCGCAGCAGGACATGTTCGGCGTCGCCGATCCGACCAAGCGCAACCTGGGCTACAGCATCGGCGCCGGCTCGTTCCGGCTATCGCCCCACGCGATCGTGTTCCCCGAGCGGTTCGGCCCGATGTCGGCCAACCCGGCGCCGTCGGCGCGGGACGACAACACCAGCACGGTGTTCCACGAGAACGTCCCGTTCCAGCAGGTCGATTCGTCCAAGCACAAGAGCTACCACCAGGCGATGTTCGTGCGCTCCGAGATGTGCGCGGCGTGCCACGACGTGACCAACGCGCTGCCGATCCGCAACACGCTGGGCAAGTTCGCCGGCGGGTTCCCGATCGAGCGTACGTATACGGAATGGTCCAATAGCCGGTACGCCGATCGCCCGGGCAACAAGTTCTTCGACCCGGCGCACAAGCGCGATTGCCAGTCGTGCCACATGCAGCAGGACTACGGCCAGCCCGGCACGGCGCAGACCCTGTACGATCCGATGGGCCACGCGCTGCCGATCCTCAAGGAGCCGGTCGCGACCGACGGCAAGGAACGGCCGTTCTTCACCCACCACTTCGTCGGCGGCAACGCGTTCGTGCCGCGGCTGATCGGCAAGGACGTCGACTCGAGCGGCAACGTGTCGCCGTACCCCGAGCTGTCGGTGTTCAGCTACTCGTCCGAGGACCACAACAGCCCGTACTCGCGCGCGGTGTGGACCCACACCGAGCGCAAGGGCGCGTACGCCCAGCAGGCGCGCCTGGCCTGGGATCGCCTGCGCCACGTGCTCGAGCTCGAGGCCAGCGGCCCGGCGACCGCCGACGCCGGCGCCACCGTGCCGATCTCGCTGTCGGTCAGCAACACCGGCAGCGGCCACGACTTCCCGAGCGGCTTCCCCGAGGGCCGCATCGGCTGGATCGCGGTCCACGCCTACGACCTCGCCACCGGCAAGGAGCTGATGATCGAGGACTCGGATCCGGCGTTCAAGGACAAGACCGGCAAGCCGCGGCGCTCGCTCGGCGTCGGCTCGCTCACCACCGAGGAGATGGTCGATCCGAACTACCCCAAGTGCATCTGGAAGCTGCCGCCCGGCTCGCCGGATCCGTACTCGATCCAGTTCAAGGCGGTCGCGTCGCTCGGCGACGGCTGCCCGACCCTCGATCTGCCCTACGCCACGGCGCTCAACCTCAAGACCAACGAGCAGGGCCTGCCGATCGACCGCAACAACAAGGTGATCGACGCCTCGCACAACCCCACCGGGCTCGAGCAGTTCGCCGATCTCGACGGCGACGGCGAGGTGTTCGACGACTCGTTCCTGGTCGATACCCGGCTCCGCCCGCTGCCGCACCCCGCCGCGACCAGGAAGACCGATCGCTACTCGGTGGTGATCCCGCCGGGCACGCGCGGCCCGGTCGTGGTCTCGACCGGCGTCTACTACCAGTCGATGGAGGCGATCGTCGGGGTCAAGTTCCTCGGCAACATGACCGACACCAACAACAACATGGTGCTCGAGCCGTGCGTGCTCGGCGGTCGCTGCGACGGCCGCAGGCCGCAGACCGAGCCGGCCGTGGTCGAGGGCGCCCCGCCGGTGCCGATGGCGGTGCGCGCCTTCACCATCGCGATCAACGGCGCGCCGGTCGACGGAACGCCACCGAAGGTCGGCGTCTATCCGCTGCCCGGCGCGCCGCGCGCCCATCTCGACACCGTGCCCAAGGTGTTCTTCTCGCGCCCGGTCACCGGGGTCACCCCGAAGACGTTCACGCTCACCGACGCCAGCGGCGCGGTGCTGCCGGCCTGGGTCGATCCGATCGGCGACGGCGCGTGGGGCCTGTTCGCCAACCAGATCCAGCTCAAGCCGGGCGCGACCTACACGGCGCACCTCGCCGCCGGGATCTGCGACGCCGCGGTCGCGACCAGCTGCACCACCGAGGGCGCCGAGTGGAGCTTCACCATCGCGGCCGACGCCGAGTCGTCCGACGGCGACAGCGGCGTGCCGATCGGATTCTCCGGCGCACGCGGCGCCGCGGTTCCCCATGCGGCGGCGGCTCCCGCGGCTCCCGCGGCTCCGGCCGTCCCCACCAAGGCAGCGGCCGCGACCAAGGCCGCCCACAAGGCTCCGGCACCGGCGCCGGCTGCTGTGACCCATGCTCCAGCACCGGCGCCGGCTGCCGCGACCAAGGCGCCTGCTCACCCGGCGGCGACCAGGGCCGCGGCTCCGGGGGCTGCGCCGAAGGCCAGGCCGCCGGCCAAGAAGCCCTGACTCGAAGCGTCCGGCAGTCCGCAGCGAGGATCGCGCGAACTCGTCACTTCTGGCGCCCCTTGCGCCTGGGCGTCGCGCCGCGCGGTCGGGCGACGTCGATCACGATACTGACATCGGCAGCGCCCAGAAGGATCTGGTTCCGCGCGGCTTCGATGGCGCGGTGCAGGCGCTCCTCGAGCACCTGACGAGGAGGCAGCTCGGTCAGGTACTCGGCGACGTGGATGCCCCGAGTGTCGAGGTCCAGGTACTCGACCGTCTCGCGCTTCTTGCCCGCGCAGAGGATGATGCCGAGCGGGATCTGTTCGGAGGGCTGGCGCTCGTGGCGGTCCAGCCAGCGCAGGTACAGCTCCATCTGCCCGGAGTCTGCAGCCTTGAAGTCCCCGATCTTCAACTCGACGGCGACGAGCCGCTGCATGCGCCGGTGGAAGAACAGGAGGTCGAGGTAGTAATCGTCTCCGTCGAGCGTGATGCGCTTCTGCCGCTCGACGAAGGCGAAACCCGCCCCCAGCTCGAGGAGGAAGCGCTCGATCTCGCGGAGGATCGCTGACTCGAGGTCCTTCTCGCTGTAGGTATCGGCCAGTTCGAGGAAGTCGAGCATGTACGGGTCGCGGAACACGAGCGCCGGCGAGAGCTCGCCCTTCTCGTGCAGCGCGGCCAGCTCCTTGCGGATGTGCGCCTCGGGCTTCTTCGAGAGCGCGGTGCGCTCGAACAGCATGCCGTCGATGCGCTCCGCGAGTGCGCGCGTCGACCACCCTTCTACCCGGCACATCTCGGCGTAGAACGTGCGTTTCAACTCGTCGTCCATGTAGATGAGCTGCTTGAAGTGGCTCCACGACAATTGTCTCCGCAGTGCGGAGACAATTTCCGCGCTGCGGAACGCGCGCGCGAACCGGATCATGTGCCGCAGGCTCTTCTCGCTGAAGCCGCGTCCGTGGCGCGCCTCCAATTGTCTCCCCGCCGCGGAGACGATCTGGGCCCCGTACGCCGCGCGGCGCTCGTCGAGTAGGTCGGTGTGAACGCGCTGGCCGATCTGCCAGTAGAGCCCCGTCAGTGCCGCGTTCGCTGTGACCGACACCTGCTTGCGCGCGGCGTCGATCATCGAGCCGATGTCACGCACAAGCACCGCCACGTCGGCGTCGAGCTGGGCGCCGAACACGCGGGCGGCGTTCCCCGCAGCGGCGCCCGGCAATGGTCGCACCGGCGATGAGACTTTCTGTGAGCTGCCCGTCCTGGGCTCCTCCATCGTGCGCCCAGCCTTCTTGCGCGAGATCATGGCTCCTCCTCGTCGGGCCACGACGGCGTCGCTCGCAGGAGGCGACCGATCTTGTGCGCGGGGAGGCCGGCCCTCCCGATCCAGCGGTAGATCGAGCTCTGCGCCACTCCCACGTGCTTCGCGCCCCCGTCGGCCAAGGACCAGGGCTCCGTCATCGTTAGCTGCTCCATGAGCACCCGTCTGCCCATGTGACGCTAAAGCAAGACGGCGGCGTCGGGAAGAGCCGCGAGAGTCGGTCTGGGCCGCGCTGCAGAGAGCGGCCCAGGCCGCCCACTGTTCGGCCCCGCTCCCTGGTGCGCCCAGCTCTGATGGTCCGCCCAGCTACGGGTGCGGCGGTGGTGTCGAGGGTCAACGATGCTTGGACCAACGAGGCACAGGTACTACGATGCCGCGGTCGATGTCGTCCGCACCGCAGCGCGCGATGGAGTTGCTCGGTATCCAGGCCGAAGGCTCGCTCGATGGCCGCGGCCGCATCGTTGACTGCGACGGGGTCACGATCGCGAGCTGCGACGGGGGGCTGCTGCTGTGGATCGGGACAGAGGTGCCGGATGCCGTCGCGGCCGAGCTCGCGGCGGCGTTCGAGCGGGCAACACCGCCGGCGGCTCCGAGCGAGCCGCCGCCCGTGCTCGAGGTCTGCGAGACGATCCTCGCGTCCGCGGGTGGCGCCATGCAACGCTCCGGTGGCCCGAGCTACGTGATCCCGCCCGACGCGCGGTTCGATTGCGATGTGGCGATCGAGCGGTCCGATGGAACCGGCGCAGACCGCCTGCGAGGCGCCAACCCCGGCAACTGGCACCCCGTCGAGTGGGACGAGTTGCTCGACGGACGCCTGGGGCCCTGGGCGATCGTCGTGCAGGGCGATCAGGCGATCTCGATCTGCCACACGCCAGGTCCACTCACCGAGCGTGCCGCGGAGTGCGGGGTGTGGACGGAGCCGCGGTTTCGCGGGCGTGGATACGCCGCGGCGACCGCAGCGGCGTGGGTCGCGCTCGTCCGATCACCGGCGCGCACGCTGTTCTACAGCACCGACACCGACAACCAGTCGTCGCAGCGCGTCGCCCGACGCCTGGGGCTCCGCGCGTTCGGGTGGACGTGGCGGCTCCGCCGCGCGCGCGGCGACGACGGCGTTCGGCTGCATCCGCTGTGCTCGCTGTACCGGAGCTCGGCGAGCTGACTCGATCTTGCCGGCAGCGTCACCCGCCCGCCGCAGTCCGCGCTCAGTTCCCGATCGTCGTGACGGAATACACGGCCCGTCCCGTGGTTCCGTTGTAGGACAGCAGATCGGTGAGGCCGTCGCTGTTGATGGTCATCGGCACGAGGGCGGTCCAGCCCGGCGATGCGGCCACCGCGTTGACGGCCACCTGTCCACCGTTGCCGATCGAGTACAGGGCCAGGCCGGTCGCGATGTTGTACGTGACCAGGTCGGTGAGCCCGTCGTTGTTCAGCCGCATCGGCACGAGCGACGTCCACCCCGGCGGTGCGATCACATCGATGACCACGGTCTGCCCGCCGCCCAGGGACCCGGCGGAGTACACCGCGCGTCCCGTCGTGACATTGTAGGTGAGCAGGTCGGTGACCGTGTCGGCATTCAGGTTCAGCGGCACGATGGTCGTCCAGCCCGGCGTCGACATCACATCGATGATGACCGACTGCCCTCCGCCCAGGAGCCCGACCGAGTACACCGCCCGACCGGTCGTGGCGTTGTACGACAGCAGGTCGGTGAGCCCGTCGCTGTTGATGTTCATCGGCACGAGCGACGTCCAGCCCGGCGACGCGATCAGGTCGTTGACGATCGTCTGCCCTCCGCCCAGCGCTCCGACGGAGTACGTCGCTCGCCCCGTCGTGATGTTGTAGGTCAGCAGGTCGGTGATGGCGTCGCCGTTGAGGTTCATCGGCACGATGGTCGTCCAGCCCGGCGTCGACATCACGTCGATGATGACCGTCTGCCCTCCGCCGGGGATCCCGACCGAGTACACCGCCCGACCGGTCGCGGCGTTGTACGTGAGCAGGTCGGTGAACGCGTCGCCGTTGATGTTCATCGGCACGATGGAGGTCCACCCCGGTGATGCACTCACGTCGTTGATGATCACCTGATTTCCGAGCGTGCCGTAGACCGCCTTCAGGGCGGTCAGGTCGCTGGCGGTGAACTCACCGGTCTCGAACGTGCGGAAGCACGCGTTCATGATCGAGCCGCCGACGGTGGCGCCGCTCGGGGTCCCGGGGACCAGGATCGCGCCGACGCCGCCATCGCCTTCATTGCCACCGGTACCGCAGCTGATGCTGCGGTTGAAGAAGTCGGAGTGGCGGAATCCGATCGTGTGACCGAGCTCGTGGGTGATGACGTGCTCGATGGTGTCGACGCTGAACGTGCTGAGCCCGCCGCCGATGGTGATCGTGGGGAACGGCAGGCCAGCCGAGGGGAACCCGGACACGCCGCCGACCAGCCCGGGCTGGATCACGCCCCGGATGGTGACGTTGCAGCCGGTGCTCGGCGTCCGCGCCATCGCGAAGCTGAGCGGCTGCTCGTCGTAGTTCTGGATCGCGCGGTCGAGCGCCGTGCTGAACACGCCGGTGAACGCCGAGCCGTCGACGCAGATCTTCGCCAGCGTCGTACCGACGGTGTTGGTGGTACGATACTGCTCCTTGCCGGAGCCGCCGGGCTGCAGCATCTCGCGAGATGCTGCCAGCGAGACCTCGGCGTCCCGCCCGACGTAGACGGTGTGGCCCACGACCGTGATGTCGTCGGCGGGGAACCCGGCCCTCACCAGGTTGTCGACGGTCTCCTGCGTGTCACCCGGCTGTTCGGCACAGCCGAACGCCAGAACACCCACAGTCATACCGATTGCAATTTTCATCGTGCGCATAAAGGTCCTGTTCTTCTTGTTTGTGATGCTGGCCAGTCTTGCCACGGCCGAGAACAGAGACCATCGGTACTCCGCCCACTGACACCCGCCGCCGACTGCTCATGGTCAACTGGATATCAATACCGATCTTCGCCGGCAACCATTGATGACATACAATAGAATAACAAAGCGGCAATCACCGGCGGTGCACCAGTGGTGCACCGCGAGGTACATCGGATCATCTACCGGATCATTTACCGGACAGGATGCTCCGCTCATCGCGGGCACCCCGCCGACACGACCGCGGCCGAGGCATCCGGCGGCTGGGTCGAGACGCCCCGCGGTCCAGCCTGCTCACCTGGCCGTCCACCGCGCGCAGCGCTCGACGGGCCGTGCGACACCGACCTGCGACGCGCCGGCAACACCGCGTAGACAATGTTGGGCCGATGCCGCGCCTTTCCGCTCACCGCCGGTGGGCAACCAGCGCATCATGGCGCTACTCCCAGCATGGGCACCATCAAGTACGCGGCGATCCTGTGCCTTGCGGCGGCCGCCCCGGCCACGGCTGACGACCACGCGCCGAGCTCGCTGCGGATGCGCGCCCCCCGGCCGGCACGCACCCGGGCGAACCCGATCCAGCCCGGCCGTCGGGTCGCCCAGGTGCCCCCCGACGCAGCGCCCGGCGATGCGCCTGGCGATGCGGCCGACCCGCCCCCGGCCGACCCGGCCACCACGCCGCCCGCCGACCCGTCGGCCAGCCCCCCGGACGCACCCGCGCCCGCACCGGCTCCTCCGGCACCACCCGTGAGCCCGCCGGCCAAGCTCACCGACGCGGAGCGCGACACGCTCGCCCAGCAAGAGGGCAAGACCGAGGTGATCTCGGTGACCGGCACGTCGATCGAGCACAAGCTGTTCACCGGCCGGGCGCCGGTCTCGGTCGTGACCCGCTCCGACCTCACCTCGTCGGGCCGCGCGACGCTCGGCGACATCCTGCAGTCGCTGCCCGCGCAGTCCAACGCCGGCAACGCGCAGGTCAACGCCGGCGGCGACGGGACGACGCGCATCAACCTGCGCGGCCTGGGCGCGCCCCGCACCCTCGTCCTGCTCAACGGCCGGCGGCTCGTCAACGGCGGCTCCGGCGCGAACGCGGCCGTCGACCTCAACGCGATCCCGCTCCCCGTGGTCGAGCGCGTCGAGATCCTGAAGGACGGCGCCTCGGCGATCTACGGCGCCGATGCGGTCGGCGGCGTGGTCAACCTGATCACCCGCCCCGCGTTCGATGGCCTCGACGTGTCGCTGGCGACCAGCACGTCGCAGCGCGGCGACGGCACCGAGTACGACGCCAGCTTCGTCACCGGCTTCACCACCCACGACCGGCGCAGCTATGTCGTGGTGTCGGGCGGCTACCAGCGGCACGACTCGGTGTTCGCCGGCGATCGCGCGTTCTCGACCTTCCAGAACAGCTTCGACTTCGCGAGCAAGACCGAGTCGCGCAACCGCTCGTCGGCGCCGCCCGGCGGCCGGCTCGACGTGTCGTCGATCGGCAGCGGCGGGATGCAGCCTCCCGGCTGCGCCTCGGACGCGTGCAAGCCCGACGGCAACGGCGGCTGGTCCGAGTTCTCCACGCGCGACCTGTACAACGACGCGGCGGCCAACTATCTGTACACGCCGTCGTCGCGCTTCAACGTGTTCGGGACCGCCAGCCACAAGCTCAACGACAGCGCCGAGCTGCTGCTCGAGGTCCTCTACCTGCGCCGCGAGAGCGCGAGCCAGCTGTCGCCGGTGGCGTTCGTCGCGGACAGCCCGGTCAGCAAGGACAGCCTCTACAACCGGCTCGGCGGCGACCTGTTCGACTACCGGCGGCGGCTCACCGAGATCGGCCCGCGGCACTACACCGACAAGGTCAACACGACGCGGTTCGTCCTGGGCGTCACCGGCCATGTCCCCGAGTCGCTCGGGCTGCTCAAGAGCTGGAAGTACGAGGTGTCGAACAACTACGGGACCACCGAGGGGCTCGCCGGGACCACGGGCCAGCTGATCCGGCCCCGGGTCGCCGACGCGCTCGGACCCAGCATGCTCGACAGCGCCGGCGTGCCGATCTGCGTCCGCAAGCCGGGAGACGCCACGACCAAGGTCGTCTACATCATTCGCTTCGACACCCACTCCGAGGCAGTGCCCTGCGTCCCGCTCAACCTGCTCGCGCCCACCGGCGCGATCCCGATCGACCAGCTGAAGAACCTGACGTACAACGACCTGGGCCGCGGGGACAACAGCGTGAACACGCTGCTCGCCACCGCGGGCGGCAAGGTCACCGAGCTGCCCAACCACGGCGACATCTCGCTGTCCTTCGGCGGCGACTATCGCCACGAGTCCGGCTTCCAGTTCCCCGGCTCGGTGGCGAGTGCCGGGTACACCACCGACAACACGGCCCGCGATAGCGAGGGCCAGTTCCGGATCTACGAGGGCTTCGGCGAGCTGGCGATCGTGCCGATCTCCGGCCATGACATCGCGCACCTGGTCGAGCTCGACCTCGGCGCGCGCGCGAGCCGCCACAGTCGCTATGGCTCGAGCCTGACCTACAAGGCCGGCGGCCTGTTCCGCACCGTCCACGGCATCGCCGTGCGCGGCACCTACGCGACCGCGTTCCGCGCGCCGTCCTTGCCCGACACCTTCGGCGGCCTGACCGAACATACCCCCACCGCCGAGGACCCGTGCGACACCAGGCCGCCGAGCGTGGGCGACGGGACCAGGACGCTCGAGCCGATGGTCCAGGCCCGGTGCACCGCACAGGGCGTACCGGTCGGCAGCAAGTTCAACACCAACCAGCAGCTGTCCGTGGTCGGCGGCAACCCGGCTCTGAAGGCCGAGACCGCCGCCACCGCCACCATCGGCGTGGTGATCGAGCCACCGCAGGTCAAGGGCCTCGCGCTCAGCGCCGACTACTGGCACATCGACATCGACAATGCGATCGAGACGCTCGGCATCCAGACCATCTTTGCCAATTGCTACGACCGCGGCGTGCAGGCGTACTGCGACCAGATCCACCGCGATTCGACCACCCACCGGATCAGCCCGGTCGATCAGTTCCTGCAGAACGTGCCCCGGACGACCACGTCCGGCGTCGACGTCGCGCTGTGGTACGACACCCGGCTCGCCGAGCTCGGCCGGCTCCACACCGGGCTGGAGAGCCAGTACCTCTTGCGCTACGACCTCGACACCTCGCTCCAGGTGATCCACGGCCGCGGGTTCTACGACCTCGGCGTCTATCCCCGGTTCAAGGCCAACCTGTCGAGCAACTGGGTCCACCCCGGCGGCGTGTCCGGCGGCTTCGTCCTGCGGTTCATCGGCACGTACAAGGAGTGCGCCGGCAACAACTGCAACAGCGCGCACAACCTCGCCTTCGAGTCGCGCGACGTCGATCGCTACTTCAAGCTGGACCTGTTCGGTGGCTACGACTTCCGTCCCGGGGTCGGCAGGACCACCCTGCAGGTCGGCGTCAACAACGTGCTCAATGCCACTCCGCCGGTGGTCTACAACGCCGCGGCGGCCAACTCGGACGCGGCGACCTACGACTTCGTCGGACGCATGGTGTACGTCCGGCTGTCGCAGCTGTTCTAGCCAGTTGTAGATTCAACGCGACGGCACGCGCGGCGGGTTCAGCTGTGAAGAAAGCTGGTGCGAATGGCCAGCCACTCCCCGGGCGCGTACCCGCCGGGTGGCGCGGTACCGGGCGCGGCGTGGCCATCGCCGTCGAGCGCGGCGGGCTGGCCGTCCTGGGAATCGGCCGGGGCTGGCCCCGACATCTGGGTGACCAGCGTCGACACCTGATCGAGCTCGGAGGGCTGCAGCACGTTGTTCGCCTCGAGGCGCGTCAGCGTCGCCTTCAGGCCCTCGATGTCGGCGGTGCGAAACTTCACGCCGCCGGTCGCGGTGCCGAGCATGCGCGTCCGCTGACCATCGAACGCGGCGTGGAACCCAGGCAGTCCCTTCGGTGCCTTGTCCACCATGGCGAGCAGCGTGGCGGCAGGTTTGCTCGTGGCCCCGTCGTGGACGAGCGGCTGCGCGAGCGCATCCGTGTCGGTCTGGAGCTGTCGCAGCTTGTCGCTCGCCGCCCGAGCGCTGGGATCCGTCGTCACGAGCGGCTCCAGCTTGTCGATCGCCGCCTGCAGCTGTGCGGCGTTGAACCGGTAGCCATCCGTCGCGGACGTGCCCACGTAGTTGACCTTGCTCGGCTGAAACTGATCAGGCACCTTGGCCAGGTCGGCGTACGCAGCGTCCACTGTCTTCCGCCGCTCCGCGGCCTGCTTCGCCTCCGCCGCGCGCTGCGCATCGAGCTCGGGGGCAGCGTCCCCGCCGCCGGCACCGGACGCGGCCCCGCCGCCGGGCTCGCGCCCGACGGCTTCGAGCGCGGCCAGCTTGGCCAGGATGTTCTTCAGCAGTTGATTGCCCTGCGGACTACCTGCCTCGTTGCAGATCGGAGTACCGACGGCATCGACCCCGTTCAGCGGCGCGATCGCCTCTCGGACCTTCGTCAACGTGGCGCGCCGTGCGTCGACCTGATTGCCCATCTGCAGCAGGGTCCCGACCCGCTTGTAGCTGGGCAGCGGACCGGCGTGCTTCGTCTCGTGCGCGACCCGCGTGTCGGGATCGGCGCCGGCGTAGGCCTCGGCGCGGCCGTTCGCCGCGGTGCCGGCCCACGACTCCATCCGGCCGGCGGCGTTGTTGCCGAGATCGTCGATGAAGATCACGCGCATGCCGAGCAACGCCAGGCCCTCGAGGCTGCCGCTGCGCATGCCGAGCGAGATCGCGTCGTTCTCCTGGCTGAACAGCTCGAACAGATAGCGTTGCTGTTCGCGTCCCCGGAGCGCGGGACCGTACTCCTGATCGTTCCAGAACTTGCCGATGTAGAACAGCTCGTTCGGGAGGTGGGTTCCCTGGAACTCCTCCCGCGTCAGGGCGTCGTCGCCGACGAACACCAGCGTTCGATCCTGGAACTTGGTGCGCAGCTCCGCGGCGAGCTGCTGGATCATGAGGGCGTGGGAATCGAGCTCCTTGTGGGCCCCACCGGGCTTGTCCCGGCCGCTCGTGCGCCCCCACAGGATGAGACACGGCTTGCCGCCGATGGTCCCATCGAGCTTCTTCTTGTACGCCCTGACCTGCTTCCGGGCGGCCTCGCCCTCGGGGGTGTCGCCCAGCTGCAGCGGCTTGCGCAGCTTCTCCGCGGTGGCCGGATCCGCGAGGCCCTGGCCGATCGCCGAGGTCGCCGCGTGGGTCTCCTTGTTCCACGGCTTGACCGGGTCCTCCCGGTCGTGGACGTTGTATCGCCTGCGATACAGCTCATCCGTGCCGCTGTACTTGCTGTCGTCCCCGGCGGCGGCGTCGCTGAACCTGATCGAGTTCTGGTCCTTGGCCGTCGCGAACGCCTCGGGCAAGCGAGCGGCCGGGTCCTCGGCCGCGCCTGCCTCGGACGACGGCTTGTTCAGGAACGTCTCGCCCTGCTTGGTCACCGTTCTGCCGCCGTCCGGCGCCGGCTCGGTCTTCTGTGGGCCCGTGAGGACCTTGACCGTCATCTTCTCGTCGGCGATCGGCGCCAGCGCCAGGCCCGTGGCATCGCCCGTCATGTATTCGGCCACGCCCACCGATTTCCAGTCGTGCTCGGTGTGCAGCCAGTACTTGAACGCGTCCTTGAGCAGCTTGGCGGCGCCGTCGTCGGTGTCGTGGTACGGGTACGGCTTCGCGTCCGCGAGCTGAAAGCCCACCCAGTCCTTGACCAGCTTGGGCGCGTTGCCTTCGGCGTCGAACGCCTGCAGCTTGGGATCCGCGGCGAGCGCCCTGGGCTTGGTGGCCAGGACCTCGTGGTAGATGGTCGCGGCGTGCGACAGCTTGCCGTACCGGTCCAGGAACTCCATCACGTCTTCCTCGGTCGCCTCCTTCACCTCGGGGCTGGTCGCCGGCGCCTTGGACGCCGCCTTCTTGGCTTTCGACTTGCCCGCCCCCGCGGGCGGTGCCATGTCCGGCGGCGGCGCTGGCTCGGTCGACGGCCCCGCTGCCGGTGGCGTCGTCGGTTCGATGGTGATCTTGCGCTGCACCGATCCTGCACCGCTCGCGGCCGGGCCGCCGCCGGACACTTGATCGAGCAGATCCTCGGTCGACTTGCCTTGCACCACGCGATCCGCGACCGCGTCGGCGTGGCGCTCGTGGGGATCGCCGACCTCGCCCACCCCGCCCTTGAGCTGCACGCCGCCGCGTTGCTGTACGACGTGCGCGGCCTCGTGCGCCGCGGTGTGGAGATCGGGCTGACGTGCGAACGCGACGTGATCCCCGGTCGCGAACGCCTCGGCGCCCATCGCCGCGGCGCCCTCCGCGGCCGCGCCACCCACGTGTGCGCGAACGTGACCGACGTCGTGCCGGCCGAACGTCCGCTGGATCCAGTCCAGGTGCGGCAGCGACGTACCCGCCTCGCTCGTGCCGTGCGCGGCCGCGGCATGGACGTCTGCCCCGGCCGCCGGGGATGCTGCCGCGCGCTGCACCGGCGGGATCAACGGCAGATCTTCGGTCAGCGTTCGCTTGCCCGGGACCAGCGCCGGATCAGCGTTTGCTGTCGCGCTGCCGTCGCCGGTCGTCCGTTGGCTGCTCCAGGCGACGCTCATAGGATCTACTCCCGCGCAGTGCGTCTGCGTAGCGAGCATCACAGTGATAGCTGTGACGTCGGAAGCAGTTAGCAAGCGATCTGCAGTGCTGTCAAGCCACGCCACCGAAGTGGTAATGCAGGTAACACGTCATCGACCTGGTGTGCTCGCTCGCTGCACCGGGAGGGTGCTGCCGACGGACAATTGCAGTCGAGGTGCCCGGCGCACGACGACGTGTGACGGCGCGATCGCGCGTCCGTGGCGTCAATGACGATGGCGCCACGGTGCATCGATACACATTAATACATCAATAATACATTGTGACGCAGTCGCCGGGATCCGGCGGGCACGGTGTCACGGCCGGCGCGGCGTGCGATTCGCGTGCATGTCCGCGGTGGCGGCGAAGTCATCGACGATGGCGGTGAGCCGCTGCTCGACATCGGCGTCGAAGCCAAGGCCGAGCTCGGTCACCGCGAGCGTCTTGTCGAGGATGAACAGGCCATTGACGATGTGGTGGGCGCCGAGCGCGACCAGGACCGGCCGCAGCGCGTAGTCGAGCGCGAGGACGTGGGCGAGCGACCCGCCCGTGGCGAGCGGCAGGACCACCTTGCCGGTGAGCGCGAACTGC
>Ga0307515_10002981_pt1 | contig 35943 bp, 32 predicted proteins | sample 17_EM_MG_FD_194513 | JGI IMG/M metagenome (GOLD analysis project Ga0307515, IMG submission 194513) | Populus trichocarpa ectomycorrhiza microbial communities from riparian zone in the Pacific Northwest, United States - 17_EM | ecosystem: Host-associated > Plants > Roots > Unclassified | place... | reverse complement strand
AAGAACCGGCCGATCAGCTCCTGGCCGGCGGTGAGCGGGCTGCGGAAGGCCTCGGTGCGGGCCGGGCGGGACGGATCGATCCCCAGCGCGACCAGGTCCGCGTCCAGTTCGGCCTCGCTGACCCACTGGCGGGACCGGTTGAACATCGCGAACGCGACGATCGACAGCCGGGCTAGCTCGGCCTGCACCAGCTCGGGCAGGTCCGCCTCGGGGCGGCCGGCGTGCAGGCGGCGCACCTCGCGGTCGGCGAACTCGGTGAGCAGGCGCTCGTACAGGCCGGCCGGGTCGAAGCCGTCCCGCAGGTACTGCCCGCTCGGGTCGTAGAGGGCCAGCATCAGCAGCAGCAGCGGTTGGCCGGCGAGCTCGGGGAACTGCCAGATCGTGTCGAGCGACAGGGCGCTGCCGTTGACCGCGTTCCAGGTCTCGAGCCAGCGGGCGACGTGCGGCCGGTCGAAGGCGTCCAGCCGGGCCGCGATGCTGCCGGCCGGCATCCGGGCCCGGTCGGCCACCGCGATCCGGCTGGTGACCATGACCGCGACCGGCCGGCCCTGCATCGCCTCCCGCTGCTGGAACAGCGCGACCCGGTGCAGGTAGTCGGACTGGTGGATGCCCGTCGCCTGGAGCAATTCGTCGAAGCCGTCGAGCAGGATGACCGGCAGCGCGCCGTCCGCGCTGCGGGCCAGGTCGGCCCAGGCCACGGTCTCCCCGATGGTGGCGCGCAGGCCTTGCTCGATCTGGTCCTGGATCTCGGCCTCGGCCGGGACCTCGCGCAGCGCGACCCGGACCACCATGAAGTCGGCGGCCGGCAGCCGGGCCGCGAGCACCCGGGTGAGCACGGACTTGCCGGCACCGGGCTGGCCGAGCAGCAGCATCGGCGCCTCGGTCGCCTGCGGCGTGGTCAGGTATCCGGTGAGGAACGCGGCCAAGTCGGCGCGCGGCTCGGTGTTCCACCAGGCTTCATCGGCTGGGCGGGCGTCGTCCCCGGCCGCCTTGGCCCGAAACGGCGGGTCGACGTAGGCCTCGCCCAGGGTCGGCATGGCAACCTCGCGGCCGGCACCGCTGAGCGTCGGCCGGCTCAGCTCGGCCCGGTAGGCGGTCGCGAGCGCGGCCCGGTGCCGCTGCGGATCCCGGCCGGAGGTGACCCGCAGCAGCGTCGACTCCACGGCCTGGAGGCTGCGCCCCATCGCCTCGGTCTCGGTGCGCCGGATCCACAACTCGAACTCGGGAACGTCGACGGCGAGCCGGCGGACCGCCTCCTCGTAGCGGTCGAGGGCGGCATGCGGAAGGCGACTGGCGATTAGCCGCACGAGTTCGCCACGGGTGCGGTCGGTTAGCTGAGCCCAAACCGCGAGACCGGAAAGGTAGGGCGGGATGCGGACTGTCAACGTGACATACCAGTCAAGTAAGCGGACCCGCAAAGCAGAGTGTGCCTGCTCGGGGGACGGTGCTGGAATGTCGGCGCGAGCCAACTGCTCCAGCCAACCGCGGCGGGCGAAGCTGCCGGCGGCAAGCCCGATCTGGTCGTCGCGGGTCAGCTCCGGGGAGCCCAGGTCGGTGCCTTGCACCAGCGCGTCGAAGGCCTCGAAGTAGGCGGTCACGACCAGGATCGAGTGGGCGGCCTGCAGCCGCTGGCTGCGGTCAAAGCGACCCAGCCCGCGTACGCGCTCATTGATCTTGTCGGTGATGACGTGGCCGAGGCGGACCATCTCGGCCTTCGCGTCGAAGAAGCTCAAGGCGGCTTCGCTGCCGCCCGCGGTCGCGACCGAGAGCGCGCCGCCCAGCAAGTTGTCGATGGCCTTCGCCGCCGGGGTCGATTCACCTAGGAGTTTGACGGCGTCGGCGTATCTCAGTCCGGGCGGCATGGCTTCATGATGTCGTCTCGCGCACGACGCCGGGGATCGACCTGTCCGCCAGCGACTCGAGGACCAGATCGGCCGCGGAGAGGTCGAGGTCGGCGGTCATCGCGTTCGGCACCGCGACGACGACCAGGCCGGCGGCCTTGGCGGCGGCGATGCCGTTGGGCGAGTCCTCGACGGCGATCGCATCGGCCGCGCCGACGCCGAGCTCGCTCAGCGCGAGGCGGTAGACGGCCGGGTCGGGTTTGCTGTGCGGCACCCGGTCGCCGGTGGCGATCGCCGAGAAGCGGTCGAGGATCCCAAGCCGTTTCAGGTACGTGGTGACCCACTCGGCACTCGAACTCGACGCGAGGCCGACCCGGAGGCCGAGGTCCCGGGCCTGGTCCAGCCACGCCCGTACGCCGGGGCGGGCCACCTCGGCGTCGATCAGCGCGAGGTGCCGGGTCTGCCGGACGGCCCGGATCGGCCCGCGATCCACCGGGTGGCCGACCTGTTCCTCCAGATAGGTCCACGGGTCCCAGCCGGACTCGAGGGTGCCGATCACCTGGGCCCAGGTCTGCCGGTCCAAGCTGGCCCCGAGCGCCGAATACGCCTCCTGCCAGGCGATGAACTCGGGCGTCTCGGTGTCCAGGATCAGGCCGTCGAAGTCGAAGATCACCGCTCGCAATGGCACCGCCGCAATCTACGCCGAACGGCTATCGTCGCGGGGGTGCCGACACCGCTCGCCTCCGGCCGGGAGGCCGACGTCTTCGCGCTCGACGACAAACGCGTGCTCCGCCGATACCGCCGCGAAGCGGACACCTCGGCCGAGGCCGCGACCATGGCGTACGTCGGCAGCCTCGGCTACCCCGTTCCGCAGGTCTTCGAGACCCGGGGCAACGAGATGGTGCTCGAACGCCTCTACGGTCCGACGATGGCGCAGGCGTTCGCGACCGGCGACCTGACGCTCGAGGCCGGCGCCGAAATGCTGGCCGATCTCCTCCGCAGCCTGCACGAGCTGCCGCCCTGGCAGGAAAGCCCCGGCGACTGCGTCCTGCACCTGGATCTGCATCCCGAGAACGTGCTGCTGACCGGTCGCGGGCCGGTGGTCATCGACTGGTGCAACGCGCGACTCGGCGAGGCCGACCTGGACACCGGCCTGTCCGCGCTGATCGTGGCCCAGGTCGCGGTCGACGGCACGCACCCGATCGCCGCCCTGGTCGGCGAGTTCTTCGAGACCCTGCTGTCCCTGCTGCCCGGCGACCCGGCCCGCCTGCTCGATGAGGTCGTCGACTTCCGGGCCGGCCAGCTCAAGCTCTCCGGGCAGGAGATCGACGGCCTGGCCGAGGCCGCGGCCTGGGTGCGCGGAGGGCGTTAGAAGCCGAGCCCCCGGCGCTGAGCGGAGGCGCGCAGCCAGCCGTCCAACTCGGCCACCCAGTCCACCCCGTCGACCGTCCCGTACTCGACGTCGAAGCGGCCGAACGCCTCGTGCCCCTCGACGAACGCGTCGCCGCGCCGGTCGACCTCGAGCACGACCTGCAGCAGCGACGGGGTCGGCAGGAGCGTGACCTCGAGCTGGTCCATCCCGTGCGCGTACGCGGAGGGCGGGTGGAACTCGATCTCCTGGTAGAACGGCAGCGTCTGCTCCACGCCGTACACCCGGCCGTGCTCGACGGCGGCGCGGCTGAACCGGAAGCCCAACCGCAGCAGCGCGTCCAGGATCCGCTCCTGGGCCGGCAGCGGGTGCACGGCGACCGCGTCGAGATCGCTCTTGTCGACCGCGTGCGCGATCTCCAACTCGGTGCTCAGGCCCATCGTCATGCCGTGCAGGTGCTGGCCGTACACCTCGGTGATCGGGGTTTGCCAGGGCACGTCGAAGCGGAACTCGATCTCGTGCCGGGCACCCGGGTCCAACCGGAACGAACCGGTCAGGCGCTTGCGGTGGAACTCCCGGCCGGTGGTGAACTCAGTGTCACCGCTCGCCACCTCGACCCGGGTGGTCAAGCCGATCGCGACGTACTCCACGTCGATGCCCCGGTCGCCGCCGCCGGTCACCTGGACGCGGCCCTCGAGGATGCCGCCCGGCCGGCAGTCCGGGTTGGCAAGAACCGTTTCGACGTTCGGCCCGCCGACGCCCATTGCTTGCCACATCCGTTTGAAGACCACGAAGAGTCCCTTCTGCCAACCCCTCGGTAAACGTTACTCGGCTAGAAGAATTGCGCTCCGTTCCGCATATGTCCCACCAATCCGGACGGCTGTCGGGTTCACGACCTCAGGGTTCTCCCCGATTCATGCCACCTAGACGCTTGCCTCACCTCCGCTTAACGCGCCCGGGGCCAAGCTTGTGATCACCGGCGCGAATGCGGCTGGGAATGCACGACTCGGTTATCGCGGGGAGGGGACTGAAAGGTGGTCCTGCAGATGAAGGCGACGGAGTCCACGGCGGCGGTTGCCGCTGACAACATTGTGACGGACGGTGTCGAGCCCCTGGCCGACCTGGATGCCACCGACGAGCGCGGCGTCTCCGCGGATCTCGTCCGGGCTTACCTGAACGGCATCGGCCGCACCCGGCTGCTCACCGCGGTCGAGGAGGTGACCCTCTCCAAGCGGATCGAGGCGGGCCTCTACGCGGAGGAGAAGCTGGCCGGCGCCGGCGACGAGCTGACCCCCCTGCTGCAGATCATCATCACGGAGGGCAAGGCGGCCAAGAACCACCTGCTCGAGGCGAACCTCCGGCTCGTGGTCAGCATCGCGAAGCGCTACACCGGCCGCGGCATGGCATTCCTGGACCTGATCCAGGAAGGCAACCTCGGCCTGATCCGCGCCGTCGAGAAGTTCGACTACACCAAGGGCTACAAGTTCTCCACCTACGCCACCTGGTGGATCCGCCAAGCCATCACCCGCGCCATGGCCGACCAGGCCCGCACCATCCGCATCCCGGTGCACATGGTCGAGCAGGTCAACCGGATGGTCCGGGCCCGCCGCGACCTGGCCACCCAACTCGGCCGTGAGCCGAGCATCGCCGAGATCGCGCACGCGATGGCGGTGCCGGAGTTCCAGGTCATCGAGCTGATCTCGTACGACCGGGAGCCGGTCAGCCTGGACCAGGCGGTCGGTGACGACGGCGAGAGCGCGCTCGGTGACTTCGTCGCGGCGGTCAACCCGAACGGCGAGCCGGGCGACGGCATCACCCGGGGCGAGCTGCGCAGCGAGGTCGAGATCGTGCTCTCCACCCTGTCCGAGCGCGAGTCCGCGGTGATCCGGCTGCGCTTCGGCCTGGACGACGGCCGGCAGCGCACGCTGGACGAGGTGGGCCGCGAGTTCGGGCTGAGCCGCGAGCGGATCCGCCAGATCGAGAAGGTCACGATGTCGAAGCTGCGCTCCCCCGAGCGCGCGTCGCGGCTCGAGGCGTACGCCAGCTAACGTTATTCGGACAATGAGGAGGCCGGTCGCGGTTCGCGGCCGGCCTCGACTCTTTGTCTATGGGATGGCGAGGCGGCGGGGGCCGGTGTCGGGGCGGGCGGCCGCTACGCCCCCGATCTCGACGGCGGCGTGCAGCACCGACAGGCCATCCGGGCGGGCCAGCACCGGGTTCAGGGCCAGCGAGCGGATCCGCGGATGCTCGTCGGCCAGCCGCCCGACGCGCAGCAGCAGGTCGACCAGGGCGGCCCGGTCGACCGGGGTCGAGCCGCGGTAGCCGTGCAGCAGCGGCGCCGCGCGGGGCTCGTCCACCAGCGCCGCCGCGTCCCGATCGGACAACGGGGCGCCGCGCCAGGCCAGGTCGCCGAGCAGCTCGCTGGCGACGCCGCCCAGGCCGAAGCCCACGACCGGCCCGAACGCGGAGTCCTCCACCACCTCGATCGTGCAGGCCACCCCGGCCGGGACCATCGTCTGCACCAGGACGTCCGGGCCGAACGAGCCCGACAATTCGGCGTACGCGGCCCGCAGGTCCTCCTCGTCGGCCAGCCCCAGCCGGACCGCGCCCAGATCGATGCGATGCCGCAGCGCTCCCCCGGCCGCCTTCAGTGCGACCGGATAGCCGAGGCGCTCGGCGGCCGACAGGACGGCCGGAAGCGACGCCGCCGCGGACGACGGCACGACCGGGATCCCGTACGCGGCAAGCAGGTCTGTGGGTGGGCCGTCGACAGCCGCCGCGGCCGCATCCACACCGGACAGCACGGGCATCGCGCCCGGCGGCTGGCGCAGCCAGTCGGCGTAGCCGGCGACCCGGCCCAGCGCCCGGACCGCCTCCTCCACCGAGGGGTAGGCCGGGACTCGTTCGGGCAGCCGGCCCAGCAGGAAGGTCGCCACGGTCGGCTTCTCGCCGGCCAGCGCCACGCTGCCCAGCGCCGCCGCGAAGTCCGCGTCCTCGTCGGGCAGTTGGCCGGGCAGCGGCGGCGCGAACACCACGACCAGCGCGTCCACCCGGTCGTCCACGGCCGCGTCGGCGAGCGCGTCGGCGAAGTCGTGCGCCCCGGCCTGCGGGCTGATGTCCAGCGGATACCCCTGCGCCACGGTCAGCCCGTTCGCCCGGCAGGCGGCGACGGCCAGCCCGGAAAGCGCCGAGGAGTTGCCCACCACGGCCACCCGGCGGCCGGCCGGCAGCGGCTGGTGGGCGAGCAGCAGGCCGACGTCGAAGAGTTCGGCGACCGTGTCGACCCGGATCACGCCGGAGCGGGCGAACAGCGCCGTCACCGCGTTCGCGTCCGGGCCCGGCAGGTCGCCCGCCAGGCCCCGCGGCCGGCTGGCCGAGGCGACCGCGACCACCGGCTTGACCCGGCTCATCCGGCGGGCCAGCCGGGCGAACTTGCGCGGATTGCCGAACGTCTCCAGATAGAGCAACACCACATCGGTACGCGGATCGTCCCGCCAGTACTGCAGCAGGTCGTTGCCCGAGACGTCGGCGCGGTTGCCCGCCGAGACGAAGCTGGACAGCCCGAGGCCGCGACGATCCGCCTCGGCGAGCAGCGCGACACCCAACGCGCCGGACTGGCTGAAGAAACCGACCCGGCCCGCCGCCGGGAGGACCGGTGCCAGGGTGGCGTTCAGGCGTACCGAAGGGTCGGTGTTCGCCACCCCCAGGCAGTTGGGGCCCACCACGCGCATGCCCGCCGCGAAGGCCGCCTCCACCAGCGTGCGCTGCGCGGCGGCGCCGTCCGGGCCGGTTTCGGCGAAGCCGGCCGAGACCACCACCAGGCCACCCGCGCCGGCTGCGGCTGCGTCCGCCACGGCGTCCGCGACACCATCCGGCGGTACGGCGATCAGCGCCAAGTCGACAGCGACGTCCGCCTGCGCCGCCGACCGGTAGGCCGGCAGTCCCGCCACCCGGTCGGCGCGCCGGTGCACGGGCACGATCCGGCCGGTGTAGCCGCCGTCGCGCAGGTGCGCCAGGATCGCGGCACCGACGCCCTGGCCGCTGGCGCTGGCCCCGTACACGGCGACCGCCCGCGGGCTGAGCAGCCGCGCGATGGACCGTGCCTCGGTGCTGTGTTCGCGGCTCTCCTGCACCTCGCGGGACTTCTCGGTCGGCGCGATCGGAAAGCTCAGGTGCACGACCCCGTCGGCGTACTCGCGCTGCACGTGATAGCCGAAGTCGCTGAAGACCCGCAGCATGCTGCCGTTCTGCGGGAGCACCTCGGCGACGAACCGGCTGATGCCGTTCTCCCGGGCCGCCTCGGCGAGGTGCTCGAGCAGCACCGAGCCGATCCCCCGGCCCTGGTGCGCGTCCTCGACGACGAACGCCACCTCGGCGTCGGGCGACTCCGGGCCGAGCCGCTCGTAGCGGCCGACCGCCATGATCTGCGGGCCGGACACGATCACGAACGCCTCGCGGTCGCGGTGATCGACGTTGACGAAACGCTCGAGGTCGCGCTCCGGAATCCGCGGATACGGCGAGAAGTACCGCAGGTAGCGGGTGCGGTCGCTCATCCGGGAGTGGAACTCGACGATCTCCGGCGCGTCCTCGGGCTGGATCTGCCGCATGTGTACGGCGCTGCCGTCGGAGAGCAGGACGTCGGCGCTCTTCGGCACGGCTGCCTCCTCAATCCCGGGCGTCGTGCGGATCGAGTCCGTGCAACGGGAAAACCGCGGTCCGGGTCGCCAGGATCGCCTTGTCGACCTGATCCGGCGTGGTGCCCGGCTGCCAGCGCCGCAGCGGCGGGATCTCCCCGTCGGTCATCGTCGCCGGTACCTCGACGCCGGGGCAGCGGTCGGCGGCGAGCCGGCGCCAGGCGGCCGGGGTCGGCGTGCCCGGGTCGAGCGCCGCGCCGGTGGCCACCGCGAGCAGGTGGGTCCACGCCCGGGGCACGACCTCGACCAGCGCGTACCCGCCGCCGCCGGTGGCGATCCAGCGCCCGTCGCAGAGCTCGTCGGCCAGGTCGCGTAAGGCCAGGTAGGCCGCGCGCTGCCCGTCCACCGAGAGCCGCAGGTCGGCGAGCGGGTCGAGCCGGTGCGCGTCGGCCCCGCACTGGGTGAAGAGCACCTCCGGGGCGTACGCGCGCAGGATCGACGGCACGATCGCGTGGAACGCCCGCAGCCAGCCGGTGTCGTCGGTGCCCGGCGGCAGGGCGACGTTGACGGAGGTCCCCTCGGCCTCCCTGCCGCCCGTCTCGTCGGGAAAGCCGGTGCCGGGGAAGAGCGCGAGCGGCGTCTCGTGCAAGCTGATCGTGAGCACCCGCGGGTCGTCGTAGAACGCCGCCTGCACGCCGTCGCCGTGGTGCACGTCGATGTCCACGTAGGCGACCCGCTGGGCGCCCAGGTCGAGCAGCCGGGCGATGGCCACCGCCGGGTCGTTGAACACGCAGAAGCCGGAGGCGCGGGCGGCCATCGCGTGGTGCAGGCCGCCGGCCACGTTCACCGCCCGGGTGGTCTCGCCGTTCCAGACCGACTCGGCCGCGGCCAGCGTCGCGCCGCAGATCCGGGCGCTCGCTTCGTACATGCCGTCGAAGACGGGGTTGTCCGGCGTGTTCAACCCCCAACCGGAGAAGAACGGGTCATTGGGGGCGAGTCGGACGGCGTCCAGGTAATCGGGCCGGTGGATCCGGGTCAGCGCGGCGTCGTCGGCGGGCTTGGGAACCACCGTACGCACCCCGAGCCGATCGAAGATGCCCAGCTCACGGGCCAGCGCCATGGTGAGCTCGACGCGCACCGGGTTCAATGGGTGGTCGCCCATGTCGTACTCGAGAAGTGCCGGGTCCCAGACCACCGTTGTAGTGCCGTCCGCCATGGGGCCATCGTCGCACGGTAAGGTCTGCTCACCCACCTCGCCGAGGCCCATGTCAACCCCGGCTGCGAGGTAATATCGCTGCTGGGAGGACCGCACTGTGAATGATCTCGTCGATACCACCGAGATGTACCTGCGCACGATCCTCGAACTTGAGGAGGAGGGCGTTCCCCCGCTGCGGGCCCGCATCGCCGAGCGCCTGCACCAGAGCGGTCCGACGGTCAGCCAGACGGTTGCCCGGATGGAACGAGACGGCCTGCTGACGGTCGAGGGCGACCGGCACCTCGTGCTGACCGCGGCCGGCCGGGTGGCGGCGGTCGCCGTCATGCGCAAGCACCGGCTGGCCGAGTTGCTGCTGGTCAACGTGATCGGCATGCCCTACGAGGAGGCGCACGACGAGGCCTGCCGCTGGGAGCATGTGATGAGCGACTCGGTCGAGAAGAAGGTCTACGAGCTGCTCAACAAGCCGACCCGGTCACCGTACGGGAATCCGATCCCCGGTCTTGATGTGCTCGACGACTCCCGCGTGACCAATCAGGCTGACGCGGCCGAGCGCAACCTGGCGTTCCCGGGGCTGAGCGGCAGCGTGGTGGTCCGGCGCATCTGCGAGAGCGTGCAGACCAACATGGGCGTGCTGCGCCAGCTGCACGCGGCCGGCATCGACCCCGGCGCGACCGTCACGGTGGCGCAGGAACGCGACGGCGTGACGATCGACCGTTCGGGCGACAAGATCCGGCTGCCGCGCGAGGTGGCCTCCCGGGTCTTCGTCGACGCCTAACCGTTTGTCGTGTCCATGGCCTTGGCCAGGGACAGCAGTTTCGGCTGCATGTCCTTGGCCGTGGCGTCGCTGGTGCCCTTCGGGAAGACGAACTTCAGCGTCTGCAGTTGCTTGGCCTCGCTGAGCCAGCCGATCTCGACGCTCGGGCCGTGATCGCCGCCGGCCCTGGAGTCGAGCCGGTAGGCGGCCTTGCCGAGGCCCTTGAGCTTGGTGGCCTTGGCCGGCACCAGGTTTTCGGTGAAGAGCTCGGCGTCCGCGTCGGTGCTCTCCACCACCGAGAGCGCCAGGGTGGGATAGTCAGCGTCCGCCGTCCGGACCACGCAGGACGAGGTGTCCTCGACCTGGTCGGAGCCGGCGATGTTGAACTTCACGCCGATCTTTTTCTGGATGAAAGCCCAGTCCCAGAGGATGCAGGCGCCACCGGCCGAGGCTGCGGGCTGCTCGATGACCTGCACCGGCGGCATCGGAGCCGCCTCCGCCTTCTTGTCGGTGCAGCCGGCCAGGGCGAGCAGCGCAGCGGCGGCGCCGAGCGCGAAGAGACGCGAACGCACGTGGGTCCTCCCGGTAATTCGGGGCACACCGTACTGGGCGGGCGGGCCTTCGCGAAAGTCCGGGTCGGCTCAGCTGCCGCCGACGTACGGACAGTGACGGCAGCCGCGCCCGCAGCAGGTCCCCCGATCGGCTAGATATCCGGCGGTCAAGACGAACAGGCCGGTATCGGGGTCGAGGTAACCGGCGTTGCCGGCGTCGAGCGCCTCGGCGTGGGCCGCGAGAATCTCCGCGCGGCGCGGGTGATCTCGGGCCAGCCGGGAGGGATGCGGCTCGGTCAATGCACGCTTCGCCACCCCTTGACCGTACCTACTTGACAGTGGCTGTCAAGTAGTCGCACGATGGGCCGGTGCCTCGTAGCGGTGATCTCGATCTCGTTGAGCAGATCGTGCGGCTGCTGGATGTGCGGCTGCTCGACCCGCTCGAGGTGTTGCTCGAGGGCGACGATGCCGTGGCCGCACTGCGCCGGCTGGTCCGGATCCGGGCCAAGCGATGGGCCGCCACGATGCGCGCCGGCGACCAGGTCGCGGCGGTGCGGGCGGCGGCCCGGATCATCGCGACGCTCTACCCGGGCGACCGGGCGTTCGACCCGCCGCTGGAGTGGTGGGCGACGCCGCTCGGGCAGACTGTGGCGAGCCGGGTCGGCCATCCGTCGGCGGAGTCGATTTCGTATGCGACGGCGGGCGCGATGCTGGGAATCAGCCGCCAGGGGGTGCACGATCTGGTCCGGCGCGGCCGGCTGCCCCGCCACCCCGACGGCGGCGTGCCGTCCACCGCGATCCGCGACCGCCTCCGCGATCGGGACAACGACCGCCCCAGCAACCTGGACGACGACCGCGATTACCTCGAGGAGAGATAGTGATCAACGATCGCCTGATCGATGCCGGCGAGTTGCCGATCGCCGTTCGCGACTTCGGCGGTGACGCGCCGCCGCTGCTTCTGCTGCACGGGGCGGGCGGAAACCTGGCGACCATGACCACGCTGGCCCGTCAGCTGCGGCCGCGGCACCGGGTCATCACGATGGACCTGCGCGGGCACGGCCGCTCGGGCGACGGCGCGTGGTCGTGGGATGCCGCGCTCGGCGACATCGCGGCGGTCGTCGTGCAACTGGAGCTGGATCGTCCGGCGATCGTCGGGCACTCGCTCGGCGGGATGCTCGCCGCGCTCTGGGCGCAGCGGCATCCTGAGTCCGGGGGCGCGGTCAGCCTGGACGGCAGCCCGCCACCGGCGCGCACCGAGCAGTTGCCGGGGCTCGACCGCGAAGCGGCCACCGCCGAGCTGGCCAAGCTTCAGTCCGTCTTCGACACCATGCAGGCCGGCATGGGCCGGACCATCGAGGCCGATCAGCTGGCCGACCTGGTGGAACGCCAGCAGATGGCGGCCCGGGACATGGGCGCCAACGAGAAGGTCTGGATCGAGGGCTTCCGCCGCAACCTGGCGCACAAGGACGGCGAGACCACGATGCGGCCATCTCTTGAGACGGCGGGCCAGCTGCGTACGCTGATGAATGATCTTGATCTGGGTCCGGTGTATGCCGCGACGCCGTCCGCACTGCTGGTCGTGCTGGCCACTCGCGACCTGCCGGAGCAGCAGCCGTTCGCCGGGCTGTATGCGGCGCACCGGCGCTTCCTGCTCGACCAGGCCGCGACGGCGGCGCGCACCAACCCACACATGCGCTACCTGCAGCTCGAGGATGCGTCGCACGCGATGGTGATCGAGCAACCCGAACTGCTGGCCAAGCTGATCAGCGAATTCCTCGGCTGATCGACCGCGCAGGGCGCTGCGTGCCGCTGGGCGGCGGCCGTCAGGCCAGATATTCGGGCAGGCGGTCGAGGCAGCTCTGCCAGCCGGCCCGGTACATCGCCGCGGTGTGGGCGTTGACCCGATCGTGCGTGACGACCACGTCGGTCCCGTCGCCGGCCGGAGACAGCTCGATGGTCACCCGGCTGTCCCGGTCGTCGCCGGCCCAGCACCAAGATTGCACGATCCGCTGCGGCGGCTCGAGCTCGAGATACTCCCCCGCAAACCCCATGTCGGCGGACGCCGTCGCGATGCCGAACCGCCCGCCGACCCGCGCGTCGGAGGTGGCCTTGGGACTGAACTCGGCCGGCCAATACCAGGCCGTGAGCGCATCGGGATCGGTGAAGGCGGCCCAAACCCGCCCAGGCGACGCCGCAATGTGCACTTTGATCTCCGCGGACTTGTCGTAAGCCATGCCCGGCAGCGTGTCACCTCCCCGCCACCACCCCTCATGGTCCCTTAACGCCCGGTCGTCGTTGTGTGCAGAGGGCGGGCCGCTCCCGAGGCTGCCACGCCGATCGCCAGTGCTCCGAATACGCAGAGGATCGCCCGCAACACGCCGAATTGCTCTGCCAGGAAGCCGACCAGGGGTGGGCCCGCGAGGAATGCTCCGTACCCGATCGCGCCTGCTACCGAGACGTTGATCGCCGCGCGGAGTGGGTCGTCCGCGGCCGAACTCATTCCGATTGGGAAGCCCAGCGAAGCGCCTGCTCCCCAGAGGAGCGCGCCGGCCAGCGCCAGCGGCACGGCCGCGTCGGCCACCACCAGCAGCAGGCCGACCGCCGCTGATGCCGCGGTCAGGCGCAGGACCGTGACGCGGCCCCACCGTTCGATGGCGTGGCCGCCGAACAGGCGGGCCAGCGTCATCGCCGTCACGAAGGTGCCGAAGCCGATCGCGCCGACCGTCTCGCTTGCCCGGTAGCCGTCCACCAGGCTGATCGCCAGCCAGTCGTTCGCCGTGCCCTCGGTGAAGCCGAAGCCCAGCATGATCAGGCCGATCAGCAGGATTCGCGGGTTGCGCCAGGCCAGCCGCACGCTTGCCGGGCGGCGTTCCCCGGCCGGCACGACCGGGTGTGGCAGGAACCGGCGGACCACGACGAGCATGACGGCGGCGGTGCCGGCCGCGGTGAGATACAGCTGGACGGCCAGCGAGACGCCGGCGGCGGCGAACCCGGCGCTGATCCCGGCGCCGATCACCGTGCCGAGGCTGAAGCCGGCGTGGAAACGGGGCATCACCGTGCGGCCGAGCCGGCGCTCCACGTCCGCGCCCTCGACGTTCATGGCGACGTCCCAGGCGCTGTTGCCCATGCCGGCCAGGACCAGGCCCGCGCCGGCCAGTGGCACCGAGCCCAGCGCCGTGCCGGTGGCCACGCAGAGCAGGCCGCACACCACGGAAACGCTGCCGAGCAGCACCGCGCGGGCCGGGCCGACGCGCTGCACGAGCGGGCCGGCCAGCGGGATGGCGGCGATCGCGGCCACGGACAGGCAGAGCAGGAGCAGGCCGAAGCCGACCGAGGTGAGGCCGAGATCGGCGCGGGCCGCGGGGGCCCGAGCGAGCCATCCCGCGTACGCGAGGCCGTTGGTCGCGAATGTCACACCGACGGCGACCTTGACGCTCTCCAGCTTGGATCGGTCGAGGTCCAGGGCCATCGGCCAAACTTACTCGTTAAAGTCCATGGTCATCCGTGACGACCGTCCCGTTCTCGGTGGCGATCGTGTGGTCGTAGTCGGGGCCGGGCCGGATCACCCGGTAGTGCTCCGTCGATGTGCCAGTGGCGTGCCGTTCCTCGCGGGGCACGCCCAGCGTCCAGGACGCCGTGCCACGCCAGGTGTCGGTCATCGCCGAGCCGGGCGCCGGCCCCGCGCACCCGGCCGGGGTCGCCGCGGCGGCGCCGGCCCTATCGGGTGCGGTCGCCGCGTCGAGCAGGCTCATCGTGCTGGTCAGGCGGTTGGCCGCGTCGATCGTGATCGCGCCGTCGAGGACGTACCGAAGCTCTGTGGTCGCGGTTGACGGGTGGGCGCGGCCGGCACCGACGGTGACCGAGGAGCGGTCGGTCCAGGTGGCCTGCAGCGCGTCCTCGGTCTCGTCCGCGTTCCAGCGGTGCGTCGACTCGTTGGCGACCGTGCGGGTGACCGTCGTGCTGACCCGGCCGTGCGAGGTGTTGAGGTAGCCGCTGGTCGTCAGGGCGTGCCCGCCGGTCGTGCTGAGCACGTGGTCGGTGTAGACGGGCGTGTTGACCAGCGGCTTCTCGCTCGCGCCGAGCAGCGCACCGGTGGTCTGGGTCCCGTGCGGGTCGCGCCAGGCCAGGACCGTCGTCGGCACGTCCCAGCCGGACTGGCCCGCCGGCACGCCCACCACGCTGACCTGGATGTCGTGCGCCTTGCCGTCGGTGAGCAGGCCGACGAACGGGGTCAGGTCGTACCGGATGGGCTTGATGTCGAACGCGCGGGGCGCCGGCACGACGTACCAGAGGAACGGGTTTGACCAGCCCCCGGTGTAGATGTGCGGATACGGAGCCGCGATGCCCGCCAAGGTGCCGTCGATGCGGATCTGGACCTCGCGGTAGGGGCCGTCGTCGGCCGGGCAGGAATACGGGACGCCGGTCGGCGTGGTCAGATACCAGAACTCCTCGCAGCCGCCGCCGGAGCCGGTGGCGTAGACGTCGGCGACGAGCCGCTCGGTGTTGCGCGGGATGGCCTGGCCGGTGGAGAGGACGACGGGTCGCTCGATCGCCTTGCCGCGATAGAAGGTGAGGCTCACGGTGATGTCGAGCACGCCCGTGTAGGTGGAGTCGACCACGTTGCCGATCAGCATCTCGACGGGCTGCGGCGTGGCGAGCAGGGCGGCGTACTCGGTGAGGTCCTTCTCCACCGACCACTGGATGCCGGCGGCGGACGGCTCCGGCGTCGACGTCTTGAAGACCGTCACCCCGCCGATCTTGAGATAGCCGAGGCGGTCGAACTGCCGGCCCGCCACCGCGCCGGTCATCGTGAGCACGACCTGCTGCCACGGCCCGGGGCAGGACGGGACAAATTCGCTCGTGTACGGCGTGAAATCGCGGAATTCCGTGTCCACAATGGTCGTCGAGCAACCCGGCCCGCTCGGCCGCGAGACCGGCGGCGCGGCCGTTCGGGGGTCGTCCCAGTCCGTTCCGAACTCGGCCGGCGGCGCGGTGCTTTTCGCGTACGCGGGACTTGCGATGGTCAGGACCGCGAGCACCGCGGCGACGAGCACCTTCATCCCGCCATCCGATCGGGAAGATCGACAGTTGTCAACATCCGGGCCCTATGCGCCGCACCACTTGTCGAGGGCCGTACGCAACGCCGCCTCGCCCATCGGCTCGGCCCAGGCGACGTGCCCGTCCGGGCGGATCAGCAGCGCCTCGGTCTTGGACTCGACGACATCGACCCGGCCCGCCGCGATCGCCGGCGCCCGCTGCACGGGGCCGTCGAGCAGCAGCGGACGCGCCGCGTGCAGGTGCTCGTAGAGTCGGGAGCCGTCGGGCAGGTCGTAGTCCGGGACCCGGCAGCCCAGCAGGGGGTGCCCGTCGCCTAGCGGATAGCGGATGTCCAGGCCGGCGATCATCAGGCCGAGCGAGCGGTTGACGTCGTCGAGGGCGATCAGCTCGCCGAACACCGAGCGCAACGCCTCCGTGTGCGCGTCCGGACGAGTCAGCGCGGTCTGCGCCCGGGTGTTCTCCAGCACCCGCGCACCCACCGGATGGCGCTCGGCGTGATAAGTGTCCAGCAGTTCCTCGCCGGCCCTGCCCTGCACCACCAGCGCCAGCTTCCAGCCCAGGTTGACCGCGTCTTGAACGCCCGTGTTCAAGCCCTGCCCACCGGCCGGGTAGTGGATGTGTGCGGCGTCGCCGGCCAGCAGCACCCGGCCCGACCGGTAGGCGGCGGCGTGCCGGGCGGCGTCGTTGTACCTCGAGATCCACCGTGGACTGTGCAGGCCGAAATCCGTGCCCGCGATGCGGTTCAGCGCCGATCGCAAATCGTCCACTGTGATCGGGCTGTCCCGGTCGGCGACCACGCCGAACTCGTTGGTCATGACCCGGTACCAGCCCGGCTCGAAGTCGATCACCGAGTAGTTGCCGACCGGGGTGCGCTGCTGGAAGACCGCCTGGGGTGGCGGGGCGGCCAGCTCGACGTCGCCGAGGATGGCAGTCATCGTCGCCGGCGTGCCCGGGAAGTCGACTCCGGCCAGCCGGCGGACCATGCTGCGGCCACCGTCACAACCGACGACGTACGCGGCCTCGAAGTCTCCGGCCGTCGTCTCCAGCCGGACCGACGAAGTGTCCTGACGCAGCCCGACAACTTCCACCGAACGACGCAGGCGTACGCCGAGAGCGCGGGCGTGCTCCTCGAGCAGTCGTTCGACCCGCCGCTGGAGGATCGCCAGCAGATACGGATGACGGGTGTCGAAGCCGCTGAAGTCCAGCCGCAGCCCGGCGAAGTGACCAGCCTGCAGCACCCGGCCCTCGGCGAGGAAGGGCTCGAGCATGCCGCGCTGGTCGAGCACCTCCATCGTGCGGGCGTGGATGCCGCCGGCTCGCGACTCCCCGCTCGGCTCGGCAAGCCGCTCGAGCACCAGCACGTCCACGCCGGCCAGCCGAAGCTCGCAGGCGAGCATGAGGCCGGTCGGTCCGCCCCCGGCGATGATCACGGATTCCATCACAACGTCCCCTAACGCCGTTCGAGAATATCTAACGATGTTAGAGATACCCCTAACGATGGTAGGGTGTCAAGTGTGCGTCTCACCTCGGACTTGATCGCCCGTGCCGCGCTGCGGCTGCTGAACGACGTCGGCCTCGACGGCCTGACCATGCGCTTGCTGGCCAAGGAGCTGGAGGTGCAGGCGCCGACGCTGTACTGGCACGTCAAGAACAAGCAGGTGTTGCTCGACGCGATGGCCGACCTGATCTCCGCCGAGGTCGCCGACGGCCTCGAGGCGCCGGCCCGCGGCACGTCCTGGCAGGAGTGGACGGCGGAGCTGGCCCGCAAGATGCGCCGCACGATGCTGCGCTACCGCGACGGCGCCCGGGTCTCGGCCGGTGCCTACTCGGTGCATCCGGCCGTCTCCCGCACGGTCGAATTGACCCTGCGCACGCTGCGGGACGGGGGCTTTCCGGTCGCCGAGGCGGCGCGGGCCTTCCCGACGATCCTGCACTACACGGTTGGCTTCGTGATCGAGGAGCAGGCGCGGGCGGGCCTGGACTATGCCGGCGAAAACCCGTACGCGGGCGGGGGTCTTGCCGTTGATCCGGAGAAACACCCATTGACCGCGAGCGTGGCGGAGGAACTCTACGCCGTGGACAGCGACGCCAATTTCGAGTTCGGGTTGCGCATCATCCTCACCGGAATGCGCGTGCAAGTGCTGGGGCCGTGAGCAGGGCTGCAACGGCAAGTCGGGTCACGGTCTGCGAGGCGGCGCAGACCGTGACCCTGGAAGCTTAGGAGATGCACAAGGTCTGCGCGACACTCGGGCGGTCAATGAGTCCAAAGTGAACAACCTCTGAGCGACGGAAGGCCGGTGACCCGCACGATCGCGGATCACCGGCCTCCCATCAGCGTTCTCTCAGCTGCAGCCGGAGGTTGAGCCGCAGCCCTCGCAGACGTAGCAGCTGCCCGCTCGGCGCATCTTTGTGCCGCAGGTGAAGCAGAGCGGCGCGTCGGCCGCCTGGCCCAGGACGATCTCGAGCAGCTCGGTGGAGGAGCCGACCGTCGCCGGGGCCGCCTTTTCGGCCGCTGCGGCCGGTGTGGACGATGCCGGCGCGGGTGCCTCGCCGACCGGTGCCGACATCGGCGCGGACGCGGCCATGCCGGCCAGGTCCACCCCGGCCGCCTCGGCAGCGGCCTCGGCCTGGATCTGGGCGGCCCGCTCCTTGGCGGTGAAGATGCCCAGCTCGGCGCGGGTGTCGTAGGGCAGGAAGTCGAGCGCCAGGCGACGGAAGATGTAGTCCATCACCGAGGCCGCCATCCGGATGTCCGGGTCGTCGGTCATGCCCGCCGGCTCGAACCGCATGTTCGTGAACTTGCCGACGTACGTCTCCAGCGGGACGCCGTACTGCAGCCCTATCGAGATGGCCACCGAGAAGGCGTCCATCACGCCCGCCAGCGTGGAGCCCTGCTTCGACATCTTGAGGAAGACCTCGCCGAGGCCGTCGTCCGGGTAGGACGATGCCGTGAGGTAGCCCTTGGCCCCGCCGACCGAGAACGACACCGTCTCCGACGGCCGCTTCTTTGGCAGCCGCTTGCGGACCGGGCGGTATTCGACCACCTTCTCCACCACCGGCTCGACTGCGACCGGGGTCTCCGCCACGGCCTTGTTCGGCTTTGCCGCCGACAGCGGCTGGCCGACCTTGCAGTTGTCGCGGTAGATCGCGAGCGCCTTCAGGCCGAGCTTCCAGCCCTGGTAGTGGATGTTCTCGATGTCCGCGACCGTTGCCGACTCCGGCATGTTGACGGTCTTGGAGATCGCGCCGGAGATGAACGGCTGGACCGCGGCCATCATCCGGACGTGACCCATCGGGGCGATGGACCGCTCGCCCATGGCGCAGTCGAACACCGGGTAGTGCTCGGGCTTGAGGCCGGGCGCGTCCACCACGATGCCGTGGTCGGCGATGTGCTCGACGATCGCCTCGACCTGCTCCTCGGGGTAGCCGAGGCTACGCAGGGCGCGCGGCACGGTCTGGTTGACGATCTGCATCGAGCCGCCGCCGACCAGCTTCTTGAACTTGACCAGGGCCAGGTCGGGCTCGATGCCGGTGGTGTCGCAATCCATCATCAGGCCGATGGTGCCGGTCGGCGCGAGCACGGACGCCTGCGCGTTGCGCCAGCCGTTCTTCTCACCGATCTTGATGCCGTCCTGCCACTGCTTGGTGGCCGTGCGGACGATCTCGGTGGCGACGCTGCCCGCGGGGCGGATCGCGTCGTTGGCGGCGGCGTGCTTGCGCATGACCCGCTTGTGCGCGTCGGCGTTGCGGGCGTAGCCGTCGTACGGGCCGACCACGCCGGCGAGCTCGGCCGAGCGGCGGTAGGCCACACCGGTCATCAGGGAGCTGATCGCGGCGGCGACCCCGCGGCCCGACTCCGAGTCGTACGGGTGCCCGGTCGCCATCAGCAGCGCGCCCAGGTTGGCGTAGCCGATGCCGAGCTGCCTGTACGCCCGGGTGGTCTCGCCGATCTTCTTCGTCGGGAAGTCGGCGAACGAGATCGAGATCTCCATCGCGGTGATGATGAACTCGACGCTCTTGACGAACTTCTCGGTCTCGAAGCCGCCGTCGTCCTTGAGGAACTTCAGCAGGTTGAGCGAGGCCAGGTTGCACGACGAGTCGTCCAGCGACATGTACTCCGAGCACGGGTTGGACGCGGTGATGCGGCCGGTCTCCGGGTTGGTGTGCCAGTCGTTGATCGTGTCGTCGTACTGCAGGCCGGGGTCGGCGCACTCCCACGCGGCCTGGGCGATCTGGGTGAACAGCTTCTTGGCGTCGACGGTCTCGATGACCTCGCCGTGCAGCCGGCCGCGCAGGTCGAACTCGCCGCCCTCCTCGACCGCCCGCATGAACTCGTCGCTGACCCGGACCGAGTTGTTCGCGTTCTGGTACTGCACGCTCACGATGTCGGAGCCGCCGAGGTCCATGTCGAAGCCCGCGTCGCGCAGGGCCCGGATCTTGTCCTCCTCGCGGGCCTTGGTGGTGACGAACTCCTCGATGTCGGGGTGGTCGACGTCAAGGATCACCATCTTGGCCGCGCGCCGGGTGGCACCGCCGGACTTGATCGTGCCGGCACTGGCGTCGGCGCCGCGCATGAAGCTGACCGGGCCGCTGGCCGTGCCGCCGGAGGAGAGCAGCTCCTTGGAGGAGCGGATCCGGGACAGGTTGACGCCGGAGCCGGAGCCGCCCTTGAAGATCAGCCCCTCCTCCTTGTACCAGTCCAGGATCGAGTCCATCGAGTCGTCGACCGAGAGGATGAAGCACGCGCTGACCTGCTGCGGCGAGGCGGTGCCGACGTTGAACCAGACCGGCGAGTTGAAGCTGAACACCTGGTGCAGCAGCATCCAGGTCAGCTCGTGGTCGAACAGCTCGGCGTCGGCCGGGTTGGCGAAGTAACCGTGCTCCTCGCCCGCCTTGCGGTAGGTCTTGACCACACGGTCGATGAGCTGCTTGAGCGACCACTCCCGTTCGGGCGTGCCGACCGCGCCCCGGAAGTATTTGGTCGTGACGATGTTCGCCGCGTTGACGCTCCAGGACGTCGGATATTCCACGCCGCGCTGCTCGAAGTTGATCGAGCCGTCCCGCCAGTTGGTCATGACGACGTCGCGTCGTTCCCACTCGACCTCGTCGTACGGGTGGACGCCCTCGGTCGTCCAGACCCGCTCGATCCGCAGGCCGCCGCCACCCGCAGCGCCCCCGCTGCTAGTGCGAGTGCGCTGCTTTCCTGCTGCCATGCCGCCGTCACCGGCCATTGTGGTGCTCCCCCTCGATTCGACCGCGGCTTACGGCCACGTCGCGCCTACCAACCATTCAGAAACAAAGACCGTTATTGCGTACGCCCGGGATCGATCACCTTTGGCGCGCGGCCGCCGGACCGGGCCGCCACCGCGTGTCGCACCGCCGTCTCCCGGACGGCCGTCGCGTCCCGCAGGATGCGAATTTCCTTCTCGAACTCGTCGAGCGAGTCGAAAGACTTGTAAACCGACGCGAACCGCAGATATGCGACCTGGTCCAGATCGCGCAGCGGCCCCAGGATCGCCAGTCCGACGTCGTGGCTGGGCACCTCGGCCGCGCCCTTGGCCCGGATGGCCTCCTCGACCCGCTGCGCGAGCAGCGCGATCGAGTCCTCGTCGACGGGCCGGCCCTGGCAGGCCTTGCGGACGCCGCTCATCACCTTGGTCCGGCTGAACGGCTCGGTCACGCCGTTGCGCTTGACGATGGCGAGCACCGCCTCCTCGACCGTGGTGAACCGCTTGCCACACTCGGGGCAGGATCGGCGCCGACGGATCAGCTGGCCGTCGTCGGCCTCACGCGAGTCGACCACGCGCGAGTCCGCGTGTCGGCAATACGGGCACCGCACGGCTGGCCTCCCCTGAAATCCGCTGGCTCGATCAGCCACCCACGGGCGCCTCCGGGGCACGAAAACAGGACCGTCTTCCGACGGTTGCCCTGTGGATAACGTGTGGAGAACTTGGGGGTTCAGACCCCAACCTGTGGATGACTTACACGCCTGTAACTACTAGATGTTGGGGTCGACGGTATGCCGCCGCGGACGCGGACGCAAGTTCAACGGCGCGTCGGCGCGGCGAATTTTCTGACTCAACACGAGCGGTGTACCGGGGGTCACCGGTGCGTGCCCGAGCGTCCGATTTTCAGCGCTCGCGGGGCAGAATCAGCGTCTCGCCGGGCTGCACCACGTAGCCACGCAAGCCGTTCAGTTGCTGAATTTCGGCGATCGCCGCATAGGGGTCGCGACCGGGCGAACTCCGCGTCGCGATCGACCAGAGCGTGTCGTGCGGCTGCACGACGACCGTGGGCGCCGGGCCGGTCGGCGGATTGTCGGCGCGCGAGGCGGTGGTGAAGAGCACAGCGCTGGCGAGCGACGCCATCGCGACGAAGAACGCCAGCACGACCACGCGACCGCGGCGGGTCAGTCGCAGCTGCGGGCGATGCGCGGTGGTCGTGACCATGACGTTCTTCCTTCCCTCGTACGGGCGTTCGATCGAACGCCCGTACGAGGGTCTATCAGAACAGGCGTACGGAAGTCGAGCCCTTCCGCGCGACACGCCGCAGGAAAGTCGTACAGATGTTTGAATATGTCGTACCGCGCCGTTACGGTCTTGCATCAAGAGGGGTCAGCCGGGCAAAGGTCCATCCCCACGGTTCTTGTCCGGCTCCGCGACGCACCACGTGCCGAGAGGCACTGGCCGACAGGGAGGACCGACGTGTCGACCGACGACCGGACGAGCCGGCAACACCAGCAGAGCAAGAAGCCCGAGGCCGCCAACACCGCGGCGGCAATGCGCCGGCGCACGCCGAGCAGGGCTCGCGGCAACGACGCGCCGCAACTGCGCGCCGTGACTCCGGTGGTGAGCCACTTCCCCGACCTGGTCACCGCCGACCTGACAGCACGGCAACGCCGGATCCTCGAGTTCATTCGCGACTGGGTGGAGCGGCACGGCTATCCGCCGAGCGTGCGGGAGATCGGCGAGGCGGTCGGCCTGGTGTCCCCGTCCAGCGTGGCCTACCAGCTGAAGGCGCTGGAGAGCAAGGGCTTCCTGCGCCGCGACCCGAATCGGCCGCGGGCTGTGGACGTCCGCGCGCCCAGCGAGATGGTCGACGACGAGACGCTGCGCTCGGCCCGGCCCACCCCGGCCTATGTGCCGCTGCTGGGCCGGATCGCCGCCGGCGGCCCGATCCTCGCCGAGCAGGCGGTGGAGGAGTTCTTCCCGCTGCCGCGCGAGCTGGTCGGCGAGGGCGACGTCTTCATGCTGGAGGTCAAGGGCGACTCGATGATCGACGCGGCGATCTGCAACGGCGACTGGGTCGTCGTCCGGCAGCAGCCGACGGCGAACGTCGGCGAGATCGTGGCCGCGATGATCGACGGCGAGGCGACGGTGAAGAGCTACCGGCAGCGCGACGGGCACGTGTGGCTGATGCCCGCGAACCCGGCGTTCGACCCGATCCCCGGCGACGACGCGACCATCATGGGCCGAGTCGTCGCCGTCCTGCGCCGCGTCTGAGTCCGATCGAGACAGATTTCGGCTGATCCAATCGGCCGGTCGCCGGTCGCCGGTCGCCGGTCGCGCCGATGAAGCACTCGGCGAGGATGCCGCCCGCCAATCTTGGTCACCTTTCGCCCATATAGGGGCGAAAGGTGACCGCGATCTATCAGATTGGCACATATACAAGGCCGGGACGGTGTGGGGTAGGCGGCGAAGACCGAGCCCGGTCAGCTGATGAGGCTCACGCCCAGCGCGGCGACGGCCAGTCCTTGCAAGACTGCGCGGGGGACGATGATGCGGTCCCAGTCGCGTTGCAGCGCGCGGGCGTTGGCCGGCGTCTCGTGGGCGTCGGCAGCCGCGGTGAGTGTGCGGTTGATTGGCGCGCTGATGCGCAGGTAGAGCATCACCCACCCCACCAGCAGCAGGAACGCGACTCCCGCGGGCACGGACTCGGCAGGATGGCCGGCCACCGCCGCGATTACAGATGATGCGGCGGCGGCGATGATGCCGAGGATCCCGGGGGCGGGCATCCGCCGGTCGCCGTAGCGGTGCACGTTGCCCATGATCGCGGTGAGGGTGGCGTCATCGACCCGGGCCAGGGCGGGTCGTTGGACGAGGGCGCAGAACGCGTCCGTGCCGTAGACCACCCCGGTGCTCACGATCGCCAGGAGCGCGGCGAGTTGCGCCAGGAGTGTCATGGCTGAGCCTCCTTTGCCATGCCGTGGCCCGGCCCGACCGCGTGCCGCCCGGCGCAGGCGGTCACGCTGAACTCCTTGGACATGCCCTTCCGACCCTCGCCCGCAAGGCCATCGCCCGGCCCGGCCATGTGCTGCTCGGTGCAGGCGGTCATGCCTGAGCCTCCGGCTCGGCGCCGAGCGACGGCAGGGCACCCATCTGCTGGAACATCTGCAGCAGGTTCAGCTCGTCCCAGTGTTCGGCGAACATGCCGTCCTGCAGGCGCCAGATGTCGATGGAGCGCATCTCCACCGCGTTGCCGCTGGCGGGGATGCCCATCAACTCTCCGGTGTGGGTGCCCCGGTAGACGAAGCGACCCACGACCCGGTCGCCGGCGATCACCAGGTCCTCCATCGTGGCGCTCAGGTCGGGCAGGGCGGCGAAGAACCCCGTCCAGAACTGGCGGTTGGCCTCGCGGCCGTCGACGACGAAGGGGTTGTGGTTGACGTAGTCCTCGGCGACGAACAGGTCCACCAGGTCCGGGTCGTGGGTGTTGAGCATCTTGACGTAGATGTCGGCGAGGTGTTGAGCGGCTGTTGTCACGTTCCGTCCCCTAAAAGTGGTTAGCGTTGCTAGCGCTAGCAACGCTAACTCCATTGGGCGTACGCGTCAATAGCAGCGCTCGTACTGCTAGCAGTGCTAGTATCCGGTATGGCTATCGAAGATCGTCGACTGCGTGACCGTGCGGCCCGGCACCGGCTCATCACCGCCACAGCCCGCGATCTTGCCGAGCGCGAGGGCTGGGATGCGGTGACCACCCGGCGGCTGTCCACCGAGATCGAGTACAGCCAGCCGGTGATCTACAAACATTTCGCGTCGATGGAGGACCTTGTCGAGGCCATCGCGCTGGACGGGTTCGGCGAGCTCGCCGAGACCCTCGGCGAATCGCGGCGCCACGCGGCCCCCGAGGAGGCGATCGGCGCGGTTGCCCGCGCGTACAGCGCCTACGCCACCGAGAACCCGGCGTTGTATGACGCGATGTTCACCCGCGCCACGCGACTTCGCTTCGGCGCTGGGGACACTGCGGCCCCGCTGTCAACCGCGTACGCCGAACTGCGCGCTGCCGTAGCCACGATCGCCGGCGAGCGAGACGTCGACACGCTCGCCGAGGTGCTATGGGCCGCACTGCACGGACTCATCACGCTCAGCCGCAACGACCGGCTACGCCCGGGACACGACACCGACCGCATCGATCTTCTCGTCGCCCAGTTCAGCAGCCCTCGTGCGCTAGGGGGCTGACGGGATCAGCGGCCGTAGCGGGGGTTGTCGTCGTAGCGGTTTTGGCGGCCTGGGCCGTTTGCATCGACGTAGCCGTTCGTCCCGCCGCCAGCCTGGCGACGTGCGTCCTGCCCGCCCTGATCGCCGTAGAAGCCAGTTGGCCGCTGCGGGCCGCCCCGGCCCGAGCCCGGAGGCGGCGGGGCCGGAGGCGCCCCGTAGACGCCGTTACGGGTCGGTCGCCCGCCAGGCGGAACGCCCTGTGGCGGCCGCCCACCCGGCTGGCCGCCCTGCGGTGGCCGGCCACCGCCCTGTGGCGGGCGACCGGCAGGCTGCGGAGGGCGCCCAGCGGGCTGCGGCGGGCGAGCGGCAGGCTGCTGGCCGCCACCCTGACCGCCATAGACACCGCCGCCACCACCGCGCTGCGGCGCGCCACCACGCTGCGGGGCTGAGGGCGCGGAGGGCGCACCGCCGTAGACCCCAGGCTGCTGTCCCCCGCCGGGCCGGTTGCCGCCGTAGACGCCGGGGCGCTGGCCCTGTGCCATTCCGCCGGGCCGCCCGGGTGGGCCGCCCACGGCCAGCAGCTCGGTCTCGGCGTCCGCGGGCAGCGGTCCGGACGGGCCGCCGTCGACGACCTTGCTTGCGGGCTCCAGCGGCGGCCTCTTGCGGGCACGCATGATGCCGAAGATGCCGAAGCCGACCAGCATCGCGCCGAGCACGCCGACGCCGCCGACGATGTAGGTGATGTCGTCCAGGCTCAGGTCCTTGTACCAGGCCGAGCCCGCGGACTTGCTGTCGTCGGCCGAGCCTTTGGTGCTCGCGGAGACCACTTTGGTGGCCGGCGTGTAGCGCAGGATGTAGTTCGCGTTCTCGCCTGTGGTCTCGGTTGAGCCCTGCATGTCGGAGACCGTGTAGAAGTACTTGCCGTCGGCGCTGTAGGTGATCGCCTCGCCGACCGGCTCGTTCTCCAGCGGGGTCTGGCGCGGCGCGGCCTTGAGCGCCGCCACCACGTCGCCGCCGGTGACGTCCCACTCGTACGCGTCCGTGTAGGTCCGCAGCACGACCTTTGCCCCGCCGGGCGCGATCGCCCCGCCGGTGACGGTCTTGCGGCCCAGGTGGGCGAGCGTGTTGCTGGCCGTGTCGGTCTCGGGCGGCTGGAACTCGCCGACCTTCTTCATCGGGACGCCGGTCTGGTTGTTCGTCTTCAGCGCGGTGGCCGGCTCGAACAGGACCGCGGGCTTGCCGACCTCTTTGGTCACCACGATCGGCACGTTCTGGCCGGTCAGCAGCAGCGCCTCGGAGTCGTGGTGCTCGCCGGACGGATACGCCAGGCGGTGGATCTTTGGCTCGGCGGAGCTGCTGACCCCCATGGTCCAGAGGCTGATGGTGTCGCGCCGGTTGTTCGCGTCGGCGTAGTCGTTGTCGCCCGCGTCGGCGATCCACAGCGTGTTGCCGTCGGCCGACAGCACCATGTCCTCGGTGTCGCGCGGGCCGTTGCCCGTGTACGCCACCGACCTGCTGATCGAGCAGTCCGACTTGAGGAAGAAAACGCGCTTGTGGCTCGGCACGTCGGTGCTGTCGTTGATCACGACGTAGCCGGTCTTCGTCGCCACGAGACCGGAGAGCTCATTGAGCTTCGAATCAACGATCTTGCACATCTTCTTGCCGGGCACGGCCTTCGCCTCGGCGGCCGAGGCCGCTTCGGCGGAGGCGGGGCCTGCACCGATCATCACGAGGCCCGAAGCCACGATGACCGAGAACACGAGACGCCGCATCCGATCAGTGTCGCATGCGGCGTCCCGTGCCGGTGTTACGCGTGGATCAACCCAGGTCAGCTCGCCGGAGATGAACGGCGATGTCGCTTTTTGCCTATCTGCGGAACGCCGCCAATTCGGCCGCGAGCTGCTCGTCCACGCGGACCTGCAACTCTGTGCCGTCCTCGATGTGGCGGGTAGTGAGCACCTGCCCGCGCCGGTGGATCCAGGCGACCAGGTCGCCCCGGTCGTACGGCACCAGCACGCTCAGGTCGACCGCCGGGCGGGGCAGCCGGGCGGCGATCGCGGCCTGCAACTCGTCGATGCCGATCCCGGCCCGGGCGGAGACGAACACCGCGTCCGGCCAGTTTCGCTTGAGCCGCAGCAGCGTCTCCTCGTCGGCCGCGTCGACCTTGTTCACCACCAGCAACTCGCTGATCCGTTCGCCGCCGACCTCGGCGAGCACCTCGCGGACCGCGCTGACCTGACCCTCGGGGTCGGGGTGCGCGCCGTCCACCACGTGCACGACCAGATCCGCGTACGCCACCTCCTCGAGCGTCGAGCGGAACGCCTCGACGATGTGGTGCGGCAGGTGCCGGACGAAGCCGACCGTGTCCGACAACGTGTAGACCCGCCCGTCCTCGGCCGCGGTGCGCCGAGTGGCCGGATCCAGCGTGGCGAACAGCGCGTCCTCGACAAGTACACCCGCATGGGTGAGCCGGTTGAGCAGACTCGACTTGCCGGCGTTGGTGTACCCGGCGATGGCCACCGCCGGCACGCCGGAACTGGTCCGCCGGGACCGCTTGGTCTGCCGGACCGTACGCATGCCCTTGATCTCGCGCTTGAGCTTGGAGATCTTGGTGTTGATCCGGCGCCGGTCGGTCTCGAGCTTGGTCTCACCGGGGCCGCGCAGGCCCACGCCGCCGCCCGCACCGCCGCCGCGGCCGGAGCCGCCGGACTGCCGGGACAGCGACTCGCCCCAGCCGCGCAGGCGGGGCAGCAGATACTGCAGCTGGGCCAGCTCGACCTGGGCCTTGCCTTCCTTGCTCTTCGCGTGCTGGGCGAAGATGTCCAGGATCAGCGCGGTCCGGTCGACGACCTTGACCTTGACCTGCTGCTCCAGGTTTCGCAGCTGGGACGGCGACAGCTCGCCGTCGCAGATCACGGTGTCGGCGCCGGACGAGAGCACGATGTCGCGCAGCTCGTCGACCTTGCCGCGGCCGATGAAGGTGGCGGCGTCGGGCCGGCCGCGTCGCTGGATGAGTCCCTCGAGCACCTGGGAGCCGGCGGTTTCGGCCAGCGCGGCGAGCTCGGTCAACGAGTTCTCCGCGTCGGCGACACTGCCCTCGGTCCAGACGCCCACCAGGACGACCCGCTCGAGACGCAGCTGCCGGTACTCGACCTCGGTGACATCGGCGAGCTCGGTGGACAGGCCGGCGACTCGCCGCAGCGAGTGTCGCTCTGCCAACTCCAGCTCACCGGTAGTGGTGGTGACGTCGGGATCGAAAAGCTCTGTACGCAAAAGGTGACCTCCTCGACACCGATCGTGGCACGCCTGGCAAGCGGGCGCATCCACATAACCGGGCCGGGCGTTCTCGGAGAGTGGCTGACCCAGTAGTAACCACCGCGATGGAATCGAGTATTCCGCACGAGCAAGAATGCGAGGATGCACCCGCCAACGACGGAGGGAAAACCGTGGTGACCACCCGCCTGCCCAGCGCAGGATTCTCGATCACGATCCGAATCGCCGTGACCGCCGACGCGTCGTCGATCGGCCGGCTCACCACCTGTGTCGGCGAGGCCGGCGCGATCGTGACAGCCCTCGACGTGGTGGATTCCGACCCCACCCGGGTCCTCGTCGACCTCACCTGCGACACCGCCGACTCCACCCACGCCGACCAGGTCGTCAAGACGCTGGAGGAGCTGGACGGCGTCGACGTCCGTAAGGTCTCCGACCGGACGTTCCTGCTGCACCTGGGCGGCAAGATCGAGGTCAACTCGAAGGTCGCGCTGCGCAACCGCGACGAGCTGTCCCGGGCGTACACCCCGGGGGTGGCCCGGGTCTGCATGGCGATCGCCGAGAACCCGGCGGACGCCCGCCGGCTCACCATCAAGCGCAACACGGTCGCCGTGGTCAGCGACGGCTCGGCGGTGCTCGGCCTGGGCAACATCGGCCCGGCCGCCGCGATGCCGGTGATGGAGGGCAAGGCCGCGCTGTTCAAGCGGTTCGGCGGGGTGGACGCCTGGCCGGTGGTGCTCGACACCCAGGACACCGACGAGATCGTCGCCATCGTCAAGGCGATCGCCCCGGCCTACGGCGGGATCAACCTCGAGGACATCGCCGCGCCGCGTTGCTTCGAGATCGAGGCGCGGCTGCGTGAGCTGCTGGACATCCCGGTCTTCCACGACGACCAGCACGGCACCGCGATCTGCGTGCTGGCGGCGCTGACCAACGCGCTGCGGGTGGTCGGCAAGAACCTGGCGGACGTCAGGGTCGTGGTCTCCGGCGCCGGCGCCGCCGGCACGGCGATCATGAAGCTGCTGCTGCGCCAGGGCGTGGGCGACATCATCGCGTACGACCGCCGGGGCGCCCTGCACCGCGGCATGGACGACCTCACCCCGACCTGGCAGTGGCTGGCCGAGCACACCAACCGCGACAACTACTCGGGTGATCTGCCCGGCGCGATCGTCGGTGCCGACGTGTTCATCGGCGTGAGCGCGCCGAACCTGCTCACCGGCGACGACATCGCCAAGATGGCCGAGAAGTCGATCGTGTTCGCGCTGGCCAACCCCGATCCCGAGGTGGACCCGCGGGAGGCGCGCAAGCACGCGGCCATCGTCGCCACCGGCCGCTCCGACCAGCCCAACCAGATCAACAACGTGCTGGCGTTCCCCGGCGTGTTCCGCGGCATGCTCGACGTGAGCGCCGAGGAGTTCACCGAGGAGATGGCCCTGGCCGCCGCGAACGCGATCGCGGACGTCGTCGGCCCGGACAAGGTCAACCCGACGGTGATCGTGCCGAGCGTCTTCGACCCGCGGGTCACCCCGGCGGTCGCCGCGGCGATCCGGGCCGTGGTGAAGGGCGGGAGTGCGCCGGTCAACGAGGCGGCCGTCTCCCGGGAGGAGATGGACTCGGCGCCCGAGGAGACGTTCTAGACCGCTTTGCTCCAGCCGGTCAGGGCGCCGGTGTGGTCGGTGATCAGGCCGGCCACCCCGGCGTCGACCAGGGCGGGCCACTGCTGCGGGTCGTTGGCCGTCCACGGCATCACCCGGACGCCGTTCTCGCGCAGCTCCGCCACCGTGCCGGGATCGTCCAGCACGGCGGCCAGCGACGGATTGCAGTACTCGAGGCCCAGCTCCTTGGCGACCGCGACCTGCTCCGCGTCGAAGCCGTGCCGCAGCAGCCCGCGCCGCACCTCGGGCGCGACCTCGCCGGTCAGCCGCACCACCTCCGGGTCGAAGCTCTGCACCACCGTCCGGGCGAGCAGTCCCCGTTCGTCCACCTGCGCGAGGATCGCCTCGACCTGCTCCGCGCCGGCGGGCGGCTTGATCTCCAGCAGCAGCTCGACCGGGCCGGCGATAGCGCCGTCCTCCTCGGCCGCGGGATCGGCGACATGCGGCGCGAGCAGGTCGAGAACCTCGCTGAGCAGCGGGACCGAGAGGCCCGCGTACGCCGGGGAGAACCAGGAGCCGGCGTCGAGCGCCCCGATCTCCGCCCGGGTCAGCTCCCAGACCTGCCCGGTGCCGTCGGTGGTGCGGTCGACCGTCCGGTCGTGGATCACCACCGGCACCCCGTCGGCGCTGGTCCGGACGTCGAACTCGATGAACGTGGCACCGGCCAGCACCCCGGCGGCGAGCGCGGGCAGCGTGTTCTCCGGCGCGACGGCCGAATACCCGCGGTGCGCCACGCGGTGCAGTGAAGACATCAGTTGAGCGCTGCCACGTCGATCTCGCCCGTGGCCACCAGCACCGCGGGCCCGGCCAGCCACCACTCCCCCGCGGCTGTGTGGGTGACGGTCAGTTGGCCGCCCGGCACCTGCACCGAGACCACCCCGGCGGACCGGCCCGCGTCGCGCAGGGCCACCGCGCCGACCGCGAGCGCCCCGCTGCCGCAGGACTGCGTCTCGGCGGAGCCACGCTCGTAGACGCGCATGGCGACGTGCAGGTCCGCGTCCTCGACCGGCTCGAGCGGCGTGACGAACTCCACGTTCGCGCCCTCGGGGAAGGTGCCGGCGTCGATGCCCGGCGGGTGGAACAGCTCCAGGGACCGCAGCGGCACGCCCTGCGGCAGCCCGCAGACCAGGTGCGGGTTGCCGCAGTCCACGGCCACCCCGGGCAGGGTCAGCGAGCCGACGGTGGCCGTGCTGGCCGCGTACACGCGAGGGGTTGTCATATGCACATTGATCGTGCCGGAACCGACCAGCGCGCGCACGACGCCGGCCCGGGTCGCCACCGGCAGGCCCTCCGGGCCGGCCGTGGCGAGATCGTTCGTGAGCAGGTATCGGACGAAGACGCGGACGCCGTTGCCGCAAATCTCGGCGATCGAGCCGTCGGCGTTCCAGTAGTCCATGAACCACTCGGCCTCGGCCGCGTAACCGGCCGCGTCGGGATGCTTGGCCGAGCGGACGACCCGCAGCACGCCGTCGGCGCCGATGCCCCGGCGCCGGTCGCAGAGCGCGGCCACGAGCTGCGGCGTCAACTCCAGCGCCCCGTCCGGGTCACCCAGAATGACGAAATCGTTGCCGGTGCCGTGGCCCTTGGTGAACAACACGCTGCCCATCATCGCGCAGCCGCCGCGCAGACCGCCAAGGCAGCCTCGACAATGTCGCCTGCGGCACCGTCGAGCCAGTGGATCCGCGGATCGCGCCGGAACCAGGAGCGCTGCCGGCGGACGAACCGGCGGGTCGCCCGGACGGTGTCCGCCTTGGCCTCGGCCTCGGTCGAGCGCCCGTCGAGCTCGGCCAGCACCTGCTGATAGCCGAGCGCGAGGCTCGCTGTCCGGCCGTCCCGCAGGCCGCGCCGCTCGAGGGCGCGAACCTCGTCGAGCAGCCCGGCCGCCCACATCAGATCCACCCGGGTGGCGATCCGCTCGTCCAGCGCGGCCGTCTCCCGGTCCACCCCGATCTGCACCGACTCGTAATGCGGCGCCGGGGTGGGCAGCGCGGCGGTGAACGGCGCCCCGGTCAGCTCGATCACCTCGAGCGCCCGGACGATCCGCCGGCCGTTGCTGGGCAGGATCCGCTCGGCGGCGGCCGCGTCCCGGTCGGCGAGCCGCTCGTGCAGGGCCGCGGGCCCGAGCGTGGCCAATTCGGCCTCGAGCCGGGCCCGGATCGCCGGATCCGTGCCCGGAAAATCGAATTCGTCGAGCACCGCCCGGACGTACAGGCCGGATCCGCCGACCAGCAGCGGCACCCGGCCCCGGGCGGCGATCTCCTCGACCGCCGCCCGGGCGAGCCGCTGATACTCCGCCACCGCGGCCGGCTGGGTCACGTCCCAGATGTCGAGCAGATGATGCGGAATTCCGGAGCGCTCGGCGAGGGTGAGTTTCGCGGTGCCGATGTCCATGCCCCGGTACAACTGCATGGAGTCGGCGTTGACCACCTCGCCGCCCATTTCCCGAGCCAACGCGATGCTCAGCGCGGACTTGCCCGCGGCGGTCGGACCGACCACCGCGATCACACGGGGAACTCCGGCGAACGGCACTCAGCAACGGTAGGACACCATATGGTCACGGTCATCGGCGGCCGCTTCCCCGTAACCGGGTTGGACCTGTGACAATGCGCGAGAAAGAATGCCGATGAACGGTTTTTCCAAGCTGCGCAGTGGCGGTGGTCACGGGCACTGAGGCCCGCGGCGCCGGGAAGATTGAGGATGGACTCATGAACGACTGGACGACCTTCGGGCGCGTGGATGCCGACGGCACCGTGTACGTGAAGACCGCCGAGGGCGACCGCGTGGTCGGCTCATGGCAGGCGGGTACCCCGGAAGAGGGGTTGGCCCACTTCGCGCGACGGTTCGCCGACCTGGTCACCGAGGTCGACCTCATCGAAGCCCGGCTCAAGTCCGGCGCGGCCGACGCGTCGCACTCGCTGACCAGCGTCAAGCGGATCCGCGCCACCCTCGACGAGGCGCACGTCGTCGGCGACATCGACGGTCTCGCGGCCCGGCTCGACCGGCTGACCGCGCTGGCCGACGAGAAGGCCGGCGAGGCTCGCGCGGCCCGCGAGGTGGCCCGCGGCGAGGCGCTCGCCCGCAAGACCGCCCTGGTCGAGGAGGCGGAAAAGATCGCCGCCGAGTCCACGGGCTGGAAGTCGGCCGGCGACCGGCTCAAGGAGATCCTCGACGAGTGGAAGACGATCCGCGGCGTCGACAAGAAGACCGACGGCGAGCTGTGGAAGCGTTTCGCCACCGCCCGGGACGGCTTCACCCGCCGCCGCGGCGCACACTTCGCCACCCTCGACGGCCAGCGCAAGCAGGCCCAGAACGCGAAGGAAGAGCTGGTCAAGGAGGCCGAGAGCCTGGCCGACTCGACCGAATGGGGCCCGACCGCGACCCGGCTCAAGGACCTGATGGCCGAGTGGAAGGCCGCACCGCGCGCCGCCAAGGAGGCCGAGCAGCGCCTGTGGGAACGATTCCGGGCCGCCCAGGACGCATTCTTTACCAAGCGCAGCGAGGTTTTCTCGGCCCGCGACGCCGAATACAAGGGAAACCTGGAAAAAAAGCAGGCGGTGCTGGCCGAGGTGGAGGCGCTGGACGTCGACGCGGACCCGCGCGGCGCCCAGAACAGGCTGCGCGACCTGCAGGCGGCCTGGCACGACGCGGGCCGGGTGCCCCGCGAGTCGTCGGCCAGCCTGGACCGGCGCTGGCGGGCGGCGGAGGAGCGGATCCGGCTGGCGATGGACTCGGCCTGGCGCAAGACGACGCCGCAGGAAAACCCGCTGCTCGAGCAGATGCGCGCGCAGGTCGCGGAGGCGGAGCAGCGGCTGGCCCGGGCCCAGGCGGCGGGCGACAACCGCCGGATCAGGGAGGCCGAGCAGGCGCTCTCCTCGAAGCGACAGTTCCTCGCCCTGGCCGAGCAGGCCAACTAAGATCAAGACCGCTGTTTAGTACGCGCTGCCAAGGGTCCCGCCGCGACGACGCCGGGCCGAGGGGGCGCGCGCGTCCGTCGGTGGCCGCCGGCCGAGTCGGCGCAAGATGAGCGCTACCGCGCTCACCGAGTCCCGGCCGGCCCGCGCTCCCGGTCAGCCTGACGCTCCTGCCGGCTCGGCCAGCGCGGCCAGTTCGGCGGCGTTGGCGTTGCCGCCCGTGCAGATGATCGCGATCTGCTGGCCCGCGTAGTGGTCGGGTCGGTCCAGCACTGCCGCCAGGGCAGCCGCGCCCGCGCCCTCCGCCAGCGTGTGGGCCGCCGTTGCCAGCAGGCGCTGGGCCTCGGCGATCCGCTCGTCGGTGACCAGCACGAAGTCCGCCAGCCGGGCGCGCAGGATGCGCTGCGGCAGCGCGTAGCCGCGGCCGGTGGCCAGGCCGTCCACCCGGGTGCGGTTCGGCCGGCGTTCCAGGGTGCCCGACCGCCAGGAGTCATGCGCCGCCGGGGAAGTCGTGGACTGCACCCCGATCACCCGGCACTTCGGGGCCAGTTCGGCCGCGACCACTGCGGCCGCGCTTGCGCCCGTGCCGCTGCCGATCGGCGCGATGATCGCGTCGAGGTCCGGCTGGGCCTCGAGGACCTCCTGGTAGAGCGTGCCGACCCCGGCCAGCAGCTCCGGCGTGTCACCCGGGCTGACCAGGCGGGCGCCAGTGCTCGCCGCGTGCGCCTCGGCGTGCCGCTGGGCTGTCTCGAGGTCGTCACCCACCAGCACCACCTCGGCGCCCCAACCCCGGACCGCGGCGGCTTTGGCCGGGTTGGCCGCGGCCGGCATCACCACCGTGCAGGGCGCGCCGTAGATGGCACTCGCATAGGCGATCGACTGAGCGTGGTTGCCGGTCGAGTAGGTGACCGTGCCGCGTTCGCGTTCGGCCGCGGACATGCCGGCCAGCAGGGTGAGCCCGCCCCGCACCTTGAACGCGCCCACCGGCTGCGCGTTCTCGTGCTTCACGAACACCGTCGCGCCGACGGCCGCGTCGAGCACCGGGTAAGACCACATCGGGGTGGGCGGCAAGTCGCGATAGACGGCGTCCCGGGCGGCCAGCACATCGGCGTAGGTGAGATCCATACGTCGATCATTGGCCCCGGCGAGCCATCGGTCTAATGGCGGTTTTCGAGGGTTTCCATAGATCAGATTGATAGATTCGCCGGATGCTCGACGTCACCCGGCTCCAAGTGCTGGTCGCGGTTGCCCGGCACGGCTCGGTGACCGCGGCGGCCCGGGCCCTGCACTACGCCCAGCCGTCCGTCAGCCACCACCTCGCCCGGCTCGAGGCCGAGACCGGCAGCCGACTGGTGCAACGCGCCGGCCGGGGCATCCGGCTCACCGACGCCGGCCGCCTGCTGGCCGACCGGGCCGAAGAGATCCTCGGCCGGCTGGCCGCGGCGGAGTCGGAGCTGGCCGCGCACACCGGGCTGCGCAGTGGCCGGGTGCGGCTGGCGGCTTTCCCGTCCGCGCTCGGCACCTTCGTGCCCCGGGCCGCGGCGAGCTTCGCGGCGGCCCACCCGGCGGTGGACCTGAGCTTCACCGAGGCGGCGCCGGCCGAGGCGATCCGGCTGCTGCGGGCCGGCGAGGTGGAGGTCGCGCTGCACTTCGGCCATCCCGGCGACGCGGGGGACCTCACCGGGCTGCGCCACAAGACGCTGATGACGGAGGCGACCCACCTAGTCACGCCGGCGGACTGGCCCGGCGACGAGTTGGCCGACCACGCCGGCCGACGCTGGATCGGTGGCTGCGAGCGCTGCCGCGGCCAGTTGCTGCGCGACTGCGCGGCCGCCGGCTTCGTCCCGGACATCCGCTTCACCACCGACGACTACGTGGCCGTGCAGAGCCTGGTCGCCGCCGAACTAGGCGTCACCACGCTGCCGGCGCTAGCCCTGGCCGCCCACCGCAACCCGCGGGTGCGCACCGTGCCACTGCCCGCTCCCGGCCGCCAGGTCTCCGTAGCGGTGCACGGCGAGCCGCCCGATCCCCCGGCCACCGCGGCGCTGCTCACCCACCTCCACGCCGCAGCAGCAGCCTGACCAAGCGCCGCCCAGGCAAACCGAACTCCGAACCGCCCAGCCCGGTTAGACGGCGCAGCCGCCGACGGTTGCTGGCAGTGGGGCCGGCACGCCCAGCGTCGGCAGGCCCAGCGAGACGCCCCGGGTGCGGGGCGCCCGGCCGGCCTCGTAGGCGTCCCCGGCCCGG
>Ga0307515_10002980_pt1 | contig 35948 bp, 33 predicted proteins | sample 17_EM_MG_FD_194513 | JGI IMG/M metagenome (GOLD analysis project Ga0307515, IMG submission 194513) | Populus trichocarpa ectomycorrhiza microbial communities from riparian zone in the Pacific Northwest, United States - 17_EM | ecosystem: Host-associated > Plants > Roots > Unclassified | place... | reverse complement strand
CAGCGAGAGGCTGTGCGAGATCGCGGCGTCCAGCGTCGGCAGGCCTTGCACCGCCTGCTCGTCATCGGCCGTGACCAGCGCGATGCTGGCCAAGGCATAGGCCTCGGCAAACCAGTCGCGCGCGACTAGGCGGTCGGGCCACAGGCGCGGGCGGTAGTTGTTGTCGAACACCACGGTGCCGCCTTGCGTGCGCAAGCGCGCCATCGCCGCGATCAGACGTTCGCGGCCTGCTGCGGGCAGGATGGCGAGGCTGATGCCGCTCAGGTACAGCGCATCCAACGATGGCAACGCCTGCTCGAGCGGCGTGAGGGCCGCATCGAAATAGGCTTTGGCTGCACTCGTATCGCGCCAGTAGCTGAAGCTGCGCTCGCCCTTGTCGTCGACCTCGATGAGGTAGAGCCCCGGCATGCGCCCCGGCAGCCTCTGCACTAGGTCGACCCCCACGCCTTCGGCCTGCCAGCGCTCGACGAGGCCGGTGCTGAAGCGGTCGTCGCCTAACGCCGTGGCGTAGTGCGCTTCGATGCCGCGCGAGGCGCCGCAGCGCGACAGGTAGACCGCCGTGTTCAAAGTGTCGCCACCGAAACTTTGCTGCATGGCGCCAAAGGCCTGTCCCTGCAGTTCGAGCATGCATTCGCCAAACAAGGCGACCCGCTTTCGCGTGTTCATGGAATCCACCTAGTGAACTTGAAACATTGTTTCGATATTCTATTCATCATGTCCCGATTTTTGATATCGGGTCGACCCCAGGACGCTAAGTCCGCGCCGAGCCTGAAGTTTTCACCCGGCGCCTCACCGAACGCCATACATCCCGTACCCGGAGACAAAACGATGACCCCCTCCCGCAAGCTGCTGGCCGCGCTGTCCGTTGCCGGCCTCGCTGCCACCGCGCACGCCACCGACTTTCGCTCCACCGACATCCACCCCGACAACTACCCCACCGTGCTCGCAGTCAAGCACATGGGGGAGACGTTGTCCAAGCTGACCAACGGAAAGCACAGCATCAAGGTCTTCAACAACAGCGCGCTGGGGGCCGAGAAGGACACCATCGAGCAGACCAAGATCGGCGCCATTGCCATGACGCGCGTGAACATCGCGCCGATGAACAACATCTGCCCGGCCACGGTCGTGCCGACGATGCCCTTCCTGTTCCGCTCCAAGCAGCACATGCGCGCCGTGCTCGACGGGCCCATTGGCGAAGAGATCCTGAAGAGCTGCGAAGCGCAAGGCTTCGTCGGCCTGGCCTATTACGACAGCGGCGCCCGATCGATGTACACCGTGAAGAAGCCGATCAGGACCTTGGCCGATGCAAAAGGCTTGAAGGTGCGCGTGCAGCAATCCGACCTGTGGGTCTCGCTGCTCGAAGCCATGGGCGCGAACGCCACGCCGATGCCCTTCGGCGAGGTCTACACCGCGTTGAAGACCGGGCTGGTCGATGCGGCCGAGAACAACTATCCGTCGTACGAAAGCTCGCGCCACTTCGAGGTGGCCAAGTACTACTCGAAGACTGAGCACTCGATGGCGCCAGAGGTGCTGCTGTTCTCGAAGAAGGTGTTCGACGGCCTGAGCCCCGAAGACCAGAAGGCCCTGCGCCAGTCGGCCAAGGAGTCGGTGCCCTACATGCGCAAGCTGTGGGATGAGCGCGAAGAGACCTCGCTGGCCACGGTGAAGGCTGCTGGCGCCGAGATCATCGAAGTCGACAAGGCTTCGTTCCAGGCGGCGATGAAGCCGGTGTACGACAAGTTCCTGTCCGACCCGAAGCTGAAGGATCTGGTCAAACGCATCCAGGACACGAAGTAAGACTGAACTGTCCCGTGGCGGCCTGTGCCGCCGCCGCGCGCGCGGCGCCCTGCGGCCCGCGCCCTTCAAGGAACTCTGATGTACACGAAGTTTTGCGCGGCCACCGCCAAGCTGTGCCTGCGCGTGGGCGTGGCCGGCCTGGTGCTGCTGCTGCTGGCGGTGCTGTGGCAGGTGTTCGGCCGCTACGTGCTGAACAACACCCCCACCTGGGCCGAGAGCCTGGCCCTGCTGCTGGTGCTGTACGTCACCATGCTCGGCTGCGCGGTCGGCGTGCGCGATGCCGGCCACATCGGCATGGAGCTGCTCGGGCCACTGCTGCCTGAGCGCTTCGTCCTGCCCATCGCCATCCTGATCCACCTGCTCACGCTGGTGTTCGGTGCGCTGATGGCCTGGCAGTGCTCGCTGATGCTCGAGTCGGTGAGCGGCTACAAGATCCCCACGCTGGGTGTCTCCGAATCCTTCCGCTATGTGCCGCTGATCGCCGCCGGCGCGTTGATCGTTCTGTTCTCCATTGAGCACATCGTGGCACTGCTCAAGGGCGTTGAAGTAGAAAAAGCATGGCACTGACGATCCTCTGCGTCACCTTCTTCGGCCTGCTGATCCTGGGCGTGCCGGTGGCGTTCTCCATCGGGCTGTCGGCGCTGGCAACCATCTTGTACGAAGGCCTGCCGATGGCGGTGATCTTCCAGCAGATGACCTCGGGCATGAACGCGTTCTCGTTCCTGGCCATTCCGTTCTTCATCTTCGCCGGCGAGTTGATGCTCTATGGCGGCATTGCCGACAAGATCGTGGACTTCGCCAAGAGCCTGGTGGGCCATGTGCGCGGGGGCCTGGGCATGAGCAATGTGGTGGCCTGCACGCTGTTCGGCGGGGTCTCGGGCTCGCCGGTGGCGGATGTGTCGGCGATGGGCGCGGTGATGATCCCGATGATGAAGCGCGAGGGCTATGACGCGGACTACGCGGTCAATGTGACGACGCATGCGGCGCTGGTGGGGGCGCTGATGCCGACGAGCCACAACATGATCATCTACACGCTGGCAGCGGGCGGCAAGGTGTCGATCGCGAAGCTGATCGTGGCGGGCTTGCTGCCGGCGCTGTTGTTGACGGTGTGCAACCTGGCTGCCGCTTACCTGGTGGCGGTGAAGCGCGGTTACCCGGCGGGGACGTTCCCGGGCTGGTCGATCGTGGCGCGCAGCTTTGCGGCGTCGATCCCGGGGATGTTCGTGGTGGTGCTGATCCTCGGGGGAATCTTGTCGGGGGTGTTCACGGCGACGGAGTCGGCGGCGGTGGCGGTGCTGTATGCGCTGGTGCTGTGTGCGGTGGTGTACCGCTCGCTGAAGTGGGAGCAGTTCCTCAAAGCGGCGAGCAAGGCGGTCAAAACCACCGGGGTGGTGCTGCTGCTGATCGGGATCTCGGCGGCCTTCGGCTACATCATCAGTCTGTACGAGGTGCCGGACCTGACGGGCAAGGCGTTGTCGGCGATGACGAGCACGCCGTGGGTGATCTTCCTGATGGTGAACATCATCTTGTTCATCCTGGGCACGTTCCTGGACATGGCGGCGACGATCCTGGTGTGCACGCCGATCTTCTTGCCGATCTGCCAGAAGTACGGCATGGGGGAGATCCAGTTCGGCATGGTGATGTTGATCAATTGCGCGCTGGGCTTGAACACGCCTCCGGTGGGTACGACGCAGTTCGTGGGTTGTGCCATCGGCGGGGTCTCGGTGAGCACGGTGATGCGAACCATCTGGCCCTTCTATGGCGCACTCATCTTCGCCCTCATGCTCGTCACTTACGTGCCGGCGTTCTCGCTTTGGTTGCCTAACCTGGTGTTTCGCTGAAGCGGCGCTGGGCCAACATGCAGGCATCAAGACAGGAACAGATCACTCGAAGGACCTGACTCTTTTCTGACCCCGCGCGCCATGGCCGTGGCATGCGGGCGGGGCTCGCCTCCGAAGGCGCACCGCAAACCAACGGCTTCAATTCAAACGAGGAGAGAGACATGCAAACCCGAACCATCGAGAAGGCCCTCCTGGCCGCAGCCGCACTGCTGGCGGCCGGCGCATCGCAGGCCCAGTCCAGCGTCACGCTGTACGGCCTGATCGACCTGGCCGTGGACAACTACAAGGCCGGCAGCGCCGCCGGCGGCACCAACGTCTGGAAGCTCAACGACGGCGTGGTCAACGGCCTGAACGGCTCGCGCTGGGGCGTGCGAGTCGGTGAAGATCTGGGCGGTGGCCTGCGTGCCAACGCGGTGCTGGAAGGCGGCCTGTCGGCCGACACCGGCGCGCTGGGCCAGGGGGGCTTGGCCTTCGGCCGCCAGGCGTATGTGGGTTTGTCCTCCGCCTCGTTCGGCGAGGTGCGCCTCGGCCGCCAGTACATCCTGGAAGACTCGACGATGGGGCTGTCGAACCCGTTCGGCAATGCAGCGGTGAACAACCAGGGCACAGGGGTCACGAACCTGGGCAAGGCGCTGCCATTCTGGCTGAATGCGCCCCGTGCGAACAACGTGATCCAGTACCAGACGCCGTCGATGGGCGGCTTCTACGCGGCCGCGCAGCTGGCCCCGGGCGAGGCGACGGCGGACCGTTTCCATGGCACCAAGTTCGGTTTTTCGTCGGGGCCGCTGAATGCGGCGGTGTCATACGAGTGGAACAAGTCGCGCACGACGGGTGACAACACGAACAAGTCGCTGACGATCGGGGCGAACTACAACTTCGGGGTGCTGAAGGTGCTGGGCGGCATCCAGCGCAATGACGACCTGACGACCACCGCTGGCAATGGCGCCTTCACCGGATCGAACCTGTCGGTGACGAGCGGCAAGGGCACGTTCACGGTGGCGAAGATCGACGGCTACACGGTGGGGGTGGAGATCCCGGTCGGGGCCCTGACCTTGGGCATCAACTACTCGGGGGTGAAGTACGAGAGCGCGGCGGGTCAGGATGTGACGCTGGGCAAGGCGGCTTTTGCGGGGCGGTATGGCTTGTCGAAGTCGACCTTCCTGTATGCGGGCTTCTCGGTCTCGACCGGGGACCTGAAGGAGTACATCACCGAGAACCGGGTCGTCCAGGCGGGGTTGCGGATGGCTTGGTGATGGGTTGAATGAGGGGCTGAAGACGGCGAGGGAGCTTGCGCCGTCTTCCACTCCGATCAGCTTGGCACCGGCTCCTGCGTGGCCGGTGCGCCAAGACGAACGACCAGAAAGTCGATGAAGCTGCGCAGCTTCGGCGGCAGATGCCGGTGACTCGTGTACACGGCGAAGAGCGTGGCCGTGAAGCTTGAACGGGCGTCGTGGATCAACGCGAGGCGCCCTGCCGCGAGATCCTCGTCCACCAGCCAGCTGGGCAGGAAGGCCGCGCCCATGTCGGCCAGCACCGCCTGGTAGATCAGCGTGTTGTCACTCGACTTCATGACGGGTGGCAGCTTGAAGGCGGCATTGATCTCAGGCACCGGCGACTTGAACCGCTCGGCCGGAATGTAGTTGGGCAAGATCATCCGCAGCGACCGCGATGCAGCGGCCTCATCGAGCGAGCCCACCTCGCGCAGATAGGCAGGGGTTGCGACGAAGTGGAACGTGACCGGGCACAAGGGTCGCGCAATCAGGCTCTGCGAAGGTTCGGTCGTCATGCGCAGCGCCATGTCGAAGCCTTCGGAGACCAGGTCCACCATGCGGTTGTCGAGATGCAGGTCGAGCCGCACCTCGGGGCACTCGCGGCGATAGTCGGCCAGCATGCGGGCAAAGCGCGGCGTGGCACACCACACCGGCGCACTGACTTTCAGCTCACCACGCGGCGCACCGGAGGCCTGGCCGACGGACGCGACAGCAGCGTCCAGCACGTCGAGCGCCTGGCGGTTCTGTTCGTGAAACAGGCTGCCCGCTTCGGTGAGGCTCATGCGGCGGCTCGTGCGGTTCAACAGGCGAGCGCCGAGTTGGCGCTCGAGCCTTGCCAGATGCTTGCTGACCATCGACGCCGCGATGCCCAGGCGGTCCGCGGCGGCAGTGAAGCTGCCGGACTCGACGATCTCCCGGAAAACGCGCAGGCCGTTCAGGTCGAGGTCTTGCATCGTTGCCGTTTCGAGAACTGATTCAGTGACTTTACCGTCATCGATTTCCGTTGGACGAATCACTAACCTCGCTGCCTTGCGCTGTCGCAACACCGACCACCCGCCGGGCCAGGCATTCACTTCGAGGAAGACCCAATGAGCACGTTCGTTTCCAACCCGCCGGCCGCTGCCGGCACACCCTTGCGTGTGGGGCTCTGGGTCGCCCAGGTGTTGATCGCCGTGGCGTTCTGCGGCGCGGGCCTCACCAAGTTCTTCACGCCCATCCGGAGCTGAGCCAGATGATGCCGTGGACGGGCCAGCTGCCGGTGACCTTCGTGCGGTTCATCGGGCTGGTGGACCTGGCCGGCGGCCTCGGCATCCTGCTGCCGGCGCTGACCCGCATCAAGCCGCGGCTCACGGTGCTGGCGGCGCTGGGCTGCGTCGTCTTGCAGATCCTCGCGATTGCATTCCATGCCTCGCGCGGTGAATTCATGGCCTTGCCGCTCAACTTCGTGTTGCTGCCGTTGAGCGCCTTCGTGCTGTGGGGCCGCAGCAAGCGTGTGCCGATCAGCCCACGCGTGTGAACATCAAGCGATTGCCGGGAGACGCTCCATGACTTTGCCCACCTACTTCATCTCGCATGGCGGCGGGCCCTGGCCCTACATGGCAGACATGCGCCGCATGATGCATGTGCTGGAACTGTCGCTCCAAGACATCCCTCGGCAGATCGGTGTCACTCCCAAGGCCGTGCTCGTCGTCTCGGGCCATTGGGAAGAAGCTGCCTTCAGCGTCATGGCCAGCCTGAAGCCGCCGATGGTCTACGACTACCAGGGCTTCCCGGCGCACACCTACAGCGTGAGCTACCCCGCACCGGGCTCACCGGCTCTGGCCGAGCGTGTGCGCGCCCTCATCGAAGCGGCCAGCCTGCCGGCTCGGCTGGATGCGCAACGCGGCTTCGACCATGGCACCTTCGCGCCACTCGCCGTGATGTACCCGAACGCCGACGTGCCCGTGGTTCAGCTTTCTCTGCAAACCGCGCTCGATCCTGCGCAACACCTGGCGCTGGGCCGCGCGTTGGCGCCGCTTCGGGACGAGGGGATACTGATCATCGGCAGCGGGCTGAGTTATCACAACCTGCGCCTGATGGGTCCGCAGGGACGCGCACCTTCGCAGGCGTTCGACGCGTGGCTTCAAGAGACCCTCGTGGAGTCGACCGGCGCCGACAGATCGGCGCGGCTCGTGGCCTGGCGTGAAGCGCCTGCCGCCCGCATCGCCCACCCGCGGGAGGATCACTTGCTCCCGTTGATGGTCGCCGTGGGAGCCGCGCAGGCGGAGCCCGGGACTTGCGTCTACCACGAGGCTGACATCTTTGGCGGCGTGACGGCGTCGAGCTTTCGCTTCGGCGCCGCGGCCCACGCCTGACAGTCCCTAAGCGGCTCGCCGCTTGAACATCGTCGACGCGCCGCTGGCCGCTTCGATCTCTTCCGCACACAGCCGCAGCGGGTTGGAGAGTCCTTCCATCCGCGCTTCGCTCAACCGCACCAAAGGGCCGGCGATGGTCACGACGCCGATGGTCTCGCCGGTGCGGGCGCGCACCGGCGCAGCCATGGCCGACATGGCGGGCGCGAACATTTCGTTGATGGTGCTGAAGCCGCGCTTGCGCGCGAGTTTCAACCGGGCCAGCAGGGCCTTCACGGTCGTCGGTGCGTTGGGGCCGAAGTCGGCCGGGTCACCGAAGCCCTGCTTGGCGACGAGCGCGAGCGCGGCCTCGTCGCTCATCGTCGACAGCCACGCGTGGCCGGCTGCGCTGCAGGAAAGCCGGACACGCAGGCCCATGTCGGGGTCGTACTTCAGCCCGCGCCGCGCGCCTTGGGCCTTGGCCACGAAGGTGAGGTCGTCGCCGTCCACCACGGCGAGACGAACGAGCTCGCCGGACTCATCGGCCAGCCGGTCGAGCGCGGATTGCGCCACGTCGACGACGCCGGAGGCACTGAGAAAACGCAGGCCGAGTGACACCAGCTTGATCGTCAACACGTACTCGCCTTGTTCGCGCAACTGCCGCACGTAGCCGCAGCGGGCCAGCTCCGCCAGCAGGCGGTGCGTGGCACTCAGCGGCACGCCGAGCGACGACGCCATCACGGAGATGGACTGGCCTTCAGGGTGCGCGGCCAGGAGTTCGAGGATGTTGAAGCTGCGTTCGAGGGGTGTGCTCATGGCGTGGGGTCGATCGGGGGCGGGCTCACTGTAGCCCCGGAATTGACTCGATTTTCGTAAGCGTATTCCAGTATGGAAAGACTTTCCAGTTTTAACGAACATGCGCACTCCCTGGTCAGCTTCATCGAGAGCAACCCATGACATTCCTTCGCCTCCCGTGCCGAGTGGCCGGCCTTGCCGGTTTGTTGTTTGCATGCGCGCTGCCCGCCGCGGCGCAGGACATCCAGGAGCGCACGATCCGCTTCGGGCACCTCAACAACGCCGACCACCCGGTGAGCATGGGCGTCAAGCGCTTCGCCGAACTCGTCGCCGCGAAGAGCGGCGGCAAGATGAAGGTGCAGGAGTACCCGGCCTCCACGCTGGGCAACGAGCTGCAGCAGCAGTCGGCGCTGCAGGGCGGCATCCAGGAGATGTCGGCACCGGCCACCACCTCGCTGGCGGGCATCGTGAAGGAGTTCGGGCTGATCGACTTCCCCTTCTCGGTGGGCAGCTTCGCGCAGGCCGACGCCTTGCTCGACGGCCCGCTGGGCCAAGCGCTGATTGCGAAGCTGCCCGAGAAAGGCCTGGTCGCGCTCGGCTACTGGGACCTGGGTTTTCGCAACGTCACCAACAGCAAGCGGCCCATCACCAAGCCCGAAGACCTCGACGGATTGAAGATCCGCGTGATCCCCAACCCGGTGTTCCTCGACACCTTCAAGGCCTTCAAGGCGAACCCGGTGCCGATGCCTTTCGCCGAGCTGTATGGGGCACTGGAATCGCACGCGGTCGACGGCCAGGAGAACCCGTTCGCGGTGATCCTGTCGAACAAGTTCTTCGAGGTGCAGAAGTACGTGAGCGCGACCAACCATGTGTACGCCGCGAACATCGTGCTCGTCAGCAAGAAGTTCTGGGACAAGCTCTCGCCGGCCGAGAAGAAGGTGATGAGCGACGCCGCCGATGAAGCGCGCGGGTACCAGCGCCAGGCGAGCCGCGCCGCAGCGCAGAAGGCCGTGGCCGACCTGCAGGGCAAGGGCATGCAATACAACGAGGTGGCGCCCGCCGAGCAGGCCCGCATGCGCCAGATCGCCAAGCCGGTGACCGACAAGTTCATCGCCACCTACGACCCCGCCATCGCCAAGCTCTACACCGACGAGCTGGCCCGCATCCACAAGTAGAACGAGGTCGCCATGAAGATCCTCATCCTCCACGGGCCGAACCTCAACCTCTTCGGCCGGCGCGAACCGCACATCTACGGCACCACCACCTTGCCTGAGATCAATGCCTCGCTCACCGCGCTCGCGAAAGAGCTGCAGGTCGAGCTCGAGATCTTCCAGTCGAACCACGAAGGCGCGCTGATCGACAAGTTTCACGAGAACATCGACGTGGCCCAGGGCGCATTGCTGAACCCCGCCGGCCTCACGCAGCACGGCGTGCCGCTGCACGACGCGATCAAGGCCATGCCCTTCCCGGTGATCGAAGTCCACATGAGCAACATCGCCGCGCGTGAAGCGTGGCGTGCGCATTCGATCATCTCGCCCGCGGTGAAGGCGACGGTGCAGGGGCTGGGCTGGCGCTCGTACACCGCCGCGCTGCGGGCGCTGGTCGAGACGCTGCGCGACACGAAGCAAAACTGAGCCGAACGATGGTGGACAAGCTGCTCGGCCGCTACTGCAAGGGCCTCGAAGCCGTGATGGCGCTGTGCCTCACCGTGATGGTCGCGCTGGTCTTCGGCAACGTGGTGCTGCGCTACGCCTTCAACTCGGGCATCACGGTGGCCGAAGAGATGTCGCGCTGGTTCTTCGTGTGGCTGACGTTTCTCGGCGGCGTGGTCGCGCTGCGCGACCACGGCCACCTGGGCACCGAGGTGCTGGTGGGCCGGCTCGGCCCCACCGGCAAGAAGGTCTGCCTGGTGATCGGCTACGCGCTGATGCTGGGCGTGTGCTGGCTGCTGTTTCGCGGCGCGCTCGAGCAGACCAAGATCAACTGGGACGTGTCGGCGCCGTCGAGCGGGGCATCGATGGCCTGGTTCTATGCCGTCGGCCTGGTGTTCAGCGTGTCGTCGGCGGCCATCCTGCTCAACGACCTGTTCAAGCTGTTGACCGGCCGCGCGGCCGAAGCCGACCTGATCATCGTCAAGGAGTCCGAAGACCAGCGAGAAGAGCAGCGAGAAGAGCAGCGCAAGGACGAGGCGTGACGATCTGGATCTTCGTTGGCTCGCTGCTGGGCGCAATGGCGCTCGGCATTCCGATCTCGTTTGCGTTGCTGGTGTGCGGCGCGGCACTGATGTGGCACCTGGACATGTTCGACGCGCAGATCCTGGCGCAGAACGTGATCAACGGGGCCGACAGCTACCCGCTGCTGGCCGTGCCCTTTTTCCTGCTGGCCGGCGAGGTGATGAACGTGGGCGGGCTGTCGCGCCGCATCGTCAACGTGGCGCTGGTGCTGGTCGGTCACATCAAGGGCGGCCTGGGCTACGTGACCATCGTGGCCGCCTGCCTGCTGGCGGCGCTGTCGGGCTCGGCCATCGCCGATGCGGCCGCGCTGTCGACCCTGCTGCTGCCGATGATGGTGGCGGCGGGCTACGACCGCGGGCGCTCGGCCGGGCTGATCGCTTCGGCCGGCATCATCGCGCCGGTGGTGCCGCCCAGCATCGGCTTCGTGGTGTTCGGCGTGGCGGCCAACGTATCGATCTCCAAGCTCTTCTTCGCCGGCATCTTCCCCGGCGCGATGCTCGCGGCCACGCTGTGGTTCACCTGGTGGTGGCTGTCGCGCAGAGAAGACATCGCGCCGCCGCCACGCAAGTCGCTGCAGGAAGTGTGGCTGGCGGTCAGACAGGCGGCCTGGGCGCTGGTGCTGCCCTTCATCATCATCGTCGGCCTGAAGATGGGTGTGTTCACGCCAACCGAGGCGGGCGTGGTGGCGGCGGTCTACGCCTTGTTCGCCTCGACCGTGGTCTACCGCGAGCTGAAGCCCGGCAACGTCTACCGCGTGATCGTCGCCGCGGCGCGCACAAGCGCGGTGGTGATGTTCCTCGTCGCTGCGGCGGCGGTCAGTGCCTGGCTGATCACCGTGGCCAACATCCCCGGGCAGGTGGTCGCACTGCTGCAGCCGATGCTGGACAGCCCGACGCTCCTGATGATCGCGATCATGGTCCTGGTGATGATCGTCGGCACGGCAATGGACATGACGCCGACGATCCTGATCCTCACGCCGGTGCTGATGCCGCTGGTGAATGCGGCCGGCATCGACCCGGTCTACTTCGGCGTGCTGTTCATGATCAACAACGCCATCGGCCTGATCACGCCGCCGGTGGGCGTGGTGTTGAACACCGTGGCCGGCGTCGGCCGCATCAGCATGGACGAGGTGACCCGCGGCGTCATCCCGTTCATGATCGCCGAGTTCATCGTGATGTTCCTGATGGTGCTGTTCCCGAAACTGGTGACCGTGCCGGCGCACTGGTTTTACTGACGGGCACCGATGCCGCCGCCTGTGGCGGTTGCGGTTTCTGATGCACACGCGGCGGTTGCCCGGTATCGTGTGCCTGACGAGCCGGCCGGCTCGACCCACCAGGAACCGACGATGCCCCTTGCTGCTGCGTGCCGCGCGATCGTGCTGTTGCTGGCCTCGCTCGGTTGCGTCTCGCCCGTCTGGGCCGACGAACCCGCGCTGAAGGTCGGCTCCAAGCGTTTCACCGAGTCGTACATCCTCGGCGAGATCGTCACGCAGACGGCCCGCACCGCCGGCCCCGCCGAGCACAAGCAGGGACTGGGCAACACCGCGGTGGTGCTGGAGGCGCTGAAGGCCGGCGCCATCGACGTCTACCCCGAGTACCTGGGCACGATCGATGCCGAAATTCTCAAGCACCCGCAGCCGACCGACCTCGCGACCATGCAGCGCGAGCTGGCGCCGCTGGGCCTGGGCATCGCGGTGCCGCTCGGGTTCGTCGACGGCTATGCGCTGGCGATGCGCGGCGACGACGCCAAGCGGCTGGGCATCATGCGCATCAGCGACCTGAAGGCCCACGCCGACCTGGTGATGGGCCTGTCGCATGAATTCCTCGGCCGGCGCGATGGCTGGCCTGGCTTGGCGGCGCGCTACGGCCTGCCGCAGAAGCCGGTCGGCATCGACCACGGCATTGCGTACGAGGCCCTCGGCGCCGGCCGCATCGCGCTGACCGACATCTATTCCACCGACGCGAAGATCGCCGAGCTGAAACTCACGGTGCTCGACGATGACCTGGGCTACTTTCCGCGCTACGACGCGGTGCTGCTGTACCGGCTCGACGTGGCCCAGCGCTTCCCGGCCGCATGGAAGAAGATCGCCGCGCTCGAGGGGCGCATCAACGTGTCGACCATGATCGCGATGAACGGCGACGCCGAGTTGCGTGGCCGCGCCTTTGCCGACATCGCAAAAGACTTCCTCGCCACGGGCGGCAGCGGCAAGGCGGTCGGTCAGCAAGGCCTGATGCAACGGCTCTTCGCCGACGACCTGGGCCGCCTCGCGGCGCAGCATCTGCTGCTTGTGGCAGTGACGGTGCTGGCCGCCTGCGTCATCGGCATCCCGCTCGGTGCCGCGGCGGCCGCGTTACCGCGGCTCGAGCAACCGGTGATGGCAGTGGCCGGCCTGCTGCAGACCGTGCCCTCGCTGGCGCTGCTCGCCATCCTGATCCCGCTGATGGGCCGCATCGGCACCGCGCCGGCGCTCGTCGCGCTTGCGCTCTATGCCTTGCTGCCCATCGTGCGCAACACCACGACGGGCCTGGTGCAGGTGCCTGCCGGCCTGCGCGACGCGGGCACGGCGCTGGGCCTCACCGCCGCGCAGCGCTGGCGCAGCATCGACCTGCCGCTCGCCGCGCCGGTGATCCTGGCCGGCGTGAAGACGGCGGCGGTGATCACGGTGGGCACGGCCACCATCGCGGCCTTCATCGGCGCCGGCGGTTTTGGCGAGCGCATCGTCACCGGGCTGGCGCTGAACGACCACACGGCACTGCTGGCGGGCGCCATCCCGGCGGCCGTGCTCGCAGTGGCAATGCAGCTGCTGTTCGAGCTGGCCGAGCGCCTGATGCGCGGCTCGCCGGTGCGGCGGGATTGAGAGCAGCGATTAAGGGCAGGCGCATGGCGCTTTTCGGCGCTTTGCCGGAGCACGCCACAGCCCACACTCACGCCACGATTCGATGATCCTGCGGGCAGTCCGTCCCGCATTTCCGGAGTGATGTTGTGCTCGGCTTGGTGAGTGCGCTGTACGCGCTGTTCGGTGTGGTGTTCGTGGTGGCCTATGTGCCGCAGCTGCGTGCCGTCTGGCGCAGCCGCAACGGCGCGGCCGATGTGTCGCTCGGCACCTGGGGGCTGTGGTGCGCGTCGTCCACGGTCTCGCTTTTGTATGCGCACCTCGTCAGCCACGACCTGAGCTACACGCTCGTGTGCCTGGGCAATGTGGCCGGCTGCTACGCCGTCACCGGCGCCGCTTTGCTGCGTCGTCAACGTCATACCGGGCTGGCGGCTTAACCCCACGCTCGCCCTCGGCCGCTAGTTCGGCCCGCCTGAATCGGGCTATTCTTTCGGCGGTCACCCGAAGGAGCCCGCCATGTTGCTGCACGCCAGGAAATTCCTTGTTGCATCGGTCGCCTGCCTTGCGTTGGCAGGCCTCGCAAGCTGCGGCGGCGACGATGACGACTTCGACTACGTCCGAGGCCCGAGCAACCCAGCGAATCCGACCGTCGCGCGGCTGATCAGCTCGGTCGATGCCGTCGGCGTCGGCGGTGCGGGCCTGCTGTCGAGCAGCGCGGCGTCGAACGACCTGCAGCTGCGCGCCAACCTCGCGGGCGGCACGGTGCAGCTGCGCTTCTCATGCAGCGGCTGCAACCTGACCGTCACGTCGGGCAACGTGACCGTGGGCGCCAACCAGTACATCCCGATCACGTTTGCAACGCTGGATCCGGCGGCGGACGCACCGGTCACGGTGACCGACAACGTGAGCGGCGCCAAGGCCGACTACGTGCTGCGCGCCCGCCCGCTCGACGCCGCGCCCTACACCATCGGCACCAACACCGGCGCCGAGCCGGGCGACCTGTACCTCACGCCCTTCGACCCCGATGGCTACGGTCCCTCGTTCGCGTACCGGATCGCAGGCGACGGCAGCCTCACCTACTACTACCGCGGCACGCCCGGCAAGGACATCCTCGACTTCAAGAAGACGGTGATCCCCGGCGGCGCCACGCGCTACAGCTTCTACGACGAAGCGGCCGGTGGCATCCGCGTGATGGATGCGGGCTTCACCACGCTGACCGTGGTGCAGGCCCTGCCATCGTCCGACGGCAACACCTATGCGGTCGACGGGCACGACCACGTGATCGTCGACGACGGCCATTACCTCATCGGCCTGCGTGCCGCGAAGACGGTGGCCAACATCCCGTCGCTGGTCGGGCAGTCGCTCTTCGTCCGCGGCACGGGGCTGCAGGAAATCATCAACGGCGCGGCCGTCTTCAACTGGCTGTCGACCGACCACCCCGAGCTGTACGCCTGCTCGGCGCGCGGCAACGGCTACGCCGCCAACGACGGCGCCGACTACGCGCACTGGGATTCGTTGGTGGTCGACGGCGACGGTAACTGGATCGCCGCGTTCCGCCACCTCGACTCGGTGCTGAAGATCAACCGCACCGATGGCTCGATCAGCTGGATCCTCGGTGGCAGCTGCGACCAGTTCGGCCTCAGCGCGGCGCAGAAGTTCACCAGCCCGCACGACGCGCGGCGCGCGGCCGATGGCCGGCTCAGCCTGTTCGACGTCGGCGCGGCCGGCGTGCTGTCGCGCGTGCTGGCCTTCGATCTCGACGAAGCCGGCAAGACCGTCACCAGCTTCACGCCCTACACGACGGACGCGCACTCCAGCTACAACCTCGGCAGCGCCCAGCTGTTTGCCAGCGGCCACGCGCTGGTGGGCTGGGGCGAGTTCAACGGCGCAAGCACCGACGTGTCCGAGTACGACACCACCACCGGCACGGTGTCGTTCCAGCTCACGCTGTTGCCGAGCTACAGGACCTACGGCTACTTCTCTTACCGCGGGCGCAAGTTCCCGTAGGCCTTGCGCTCTCAGGCGAAGCCCCGCGGGTGCTAAGGTGCCCGCGCATGGTTGCCATCACCCACCGCATCGACTTTCTCGCACCCTCGGACGAGGTGGCGCGCGCGCTGATCGGTGCGCAGTTCTCCGTCGACGGCATCGGCGGGCGCATCGTCGAGACCGAGGCCTACGACCATGAAGACCCGGCCTCGCACAGTTACTCCGGGCCCACCGAGCGCAACGGCGTGATGTTCGGGCCGCCGGGCCGGGTGTACGTCTACCGCTCCTATGGCCTGCACTGGTGCCTGAACTTCGTGTGCCGCGAAGCGGGCCACGGCGCGGGGGTGTTGATCCGCGCGATCGAGCCCTTGCAAGGGCTCGATCAGATGCGCGAGCGGCGCGGGCTCGATGACGAGCGCCTGCTGTGCGCCGGCCCTGGGCGACTGGCGCAGGCGCTCGGGGTGACGCGCGATCTCAATGGCTTGCGGCTGGACCGGGCGCCGTTCGAGCTACGAGCGAGTGACCAGCCAGTGCCGGTGGTGTCGGGGCCGCGCATCGGCATCTCCAAGGCGGTGGACGTGCCGTGGCGGTTCGGGTTGGCGGGCTCGCGGTTTCTGAGCAAGCCGTTCCGTTGAGCCAACCTGCCATTGGCGCGTGCATGGGAGCGGCGACGGGGCTAGCGCTCAATGCGGTGCACTTCAGACGCGGTGCTGTCAACTTTCGCGGGGGACATGGCATTCACTCCCGCACCGATGTGCTTGCCCAAGAAAGCCAACAACGCGTCGTAGAAGCGCTGACGGTCAGGCTTGCCTAGACCATGGCCGCCGTTCGCAAACGTCAACCACTCGACGCTCTTGCCATTTGCGCGCAGCGCATCTCTCATTTTCTGTCCGTGAGAGATAGGAACGCGTGTGTCGAACTCGCCATGAGCTAACAGCACAGGGGCCTTGATCCGGGCCGCACTCTTGAGGGGAGAGACACTGTCGAATTTCTGCTTGTTGGTCGCAAGATCGCCAATGCGTGACAACTGAAATTGCCTGGCTTCTTTGTCGAAATTTCTGTCTGATTGATCCGTAAGCATGTGTTCGATGTCGGATACGCCGGCAAGGCTGACGCCGCACTTGTACAGGTCGGGCGTCTTGGCCAGTCCCCACAAGGCCGCATAACCTCCGTAGCTCGCGCCATAGATGCAGATTCGAGCGGGGTCGACCAACTTCTGCGCGATCAGATATTCCACGCCTGCGGTGATGTCGTCCTGCATGGCGAGCCCCCACTGCCCATAGCCGGACTCTTGAAATTTCTTGCCGAAACCGCTGGAGCCCCGGAACTGAGGCTGGAAAACTGCATAGCCGTGAGTCGCCAGGGCCTGCACTTCCTCGTCCCAACCCCAGTCGTCTCGCACGGTCGGGCCACCGTGGATCAGCACCACCAACGGAGGTAAGGAGGCCGGATCCCGAGAGCTGGGTTGGGTGAAATAGGCCGGAATGCTGAAGCCATCGGCCGCTGGATAGCGCAGCACCTTCATGGGTAGCATTTCACCAGGCACGATGTCTTTCCTGGACGACACCACTTCCCGCAACATCATCTCGCGCGTGTCGAGCACGTGCCAGCGCCCGGGGTCGACGTCGGCGTATGAAAACACCAGTACTTTGCCTTGAGGGTTGCCGCTGAGCACGTTGATGTGATCGGGCAGGGCCTGATCGACTGCCTTCTGAAGGGCTGCCCAGCGCGCGCTAAACCAAATCCTTGTCGGTTTCAGGCCTGACGTTGTGACGCTGAGCAGTTCCTCGGTATTGGTTTCAAAGCTTGCCGCGATGTCCTGAGTCTCGGCGCCGGCCATCAAGTCCAAGTGTCGGCGAGTGCGCGTGTCGTAATGAAACAGAGCCCAGGTGTCACGCTCGTGCCGCGAGTAGACGATCAACGAGTCCGGGTCGTTGCCGACACTGATCGGTACCCAGTGATCTTCCGTGATGGGAAATACATCCAGCTTTTGCCAGTCCGAGGTCTGGTTCGAGCGATACCAGTAGGTGACCTTAGTGTCGTCGGTCCAGAACGCTGTGTCTTGTGTGACGACGAATCGCAACACGCCCGCTTCGTCCCAGAGCCAGCGGGTTGTCTCTCCGCCCGGGGGGAATTCATAGCGCTGCTTGTTGCCGCTGCGGGCATCTACCTTGTCGATCTTGCCGCGGTAGCGGTCGTCGTAGGCGAGGACGGTGTCCGGTACGTTGGGCAGGCGTCCGATGTATCGCTGGCCGAGCCCAGAAATGACGTTGCCGTCGAGATCGAGTGCCCTGGCCCCTCCAGTGGTGAAGTCCACCGCCAGCAGATCGTTGGCGATCCATGCAACGCGCAACGGCTCGCGGAGCCTGCCGAAATCACGCTCTGGCGTGACCAGGAGCCGAGTGACCAGGGTGGTGGTGTCGATCAGGAACAGCCCGGTGTACTTGCCGCTGTATCCAATGGCTGCGATCTGCTTGCCGTCCGGCGACAGGTGCAAGGCGGTGAACTGCGCTGGTGCCGTTAACCTGAGCAGGATGGGGTCTGTGGTCTTGTCCTCGGCTTCTGCGCGAGCAGGCGGGACCAGTGTAAAAAGTAGGAGGGCGCAAATCCACGCCGCCCGGACAGAAGCAAAAGTGCAAGAACGCATGACGTGTATGCGGCCACTGGCGTGGCCTCCTCATATTGCCCGTTGTAAATCGGTCGGCTCGGGTTGAGCGGCTGTCGCGATTTTCAACAAAGACAATGGCGGTCGAGCATACGCCCGGGTGTCATACGCAAAAAAAGGCGGCCGGTCTCAGCCCCACACCTCGCGCGCCGTCTCGACCACCAGCTTGAGCTTGGCGCGCTGAGCTTCAACCGCAATGTTGTTCCCGTGCACCGTGGACGAGAACCCGCACTGCGGCGACAGGCACAGCTGCTCCATCGGCGCGTACTTGGCGGCTTCGTCGATGCGGCGCTTCAGCGCATCCTTGCTTTCCATCTCGCCGAACTTGGTCGTGACGAGGCCGAGCACCACGGTCTTGCCCTTGGGCAGGTAGCGCAGCGGGCGGAAGTCGCCGGAGCGGTCGTCGTCGTACTCGAGGAAGTAGGCGTCGAGGTCCATCTCGGCGAGCAAGGCCTCGGCCACAGGCTCGTAGTTGCCGGCTGCCGCGTGCGTGCTCTTGAAGTTGCCGCGGCACAGGTGCATCGCGAGTGTCATGCCGGCCGGCTTTTGCGCGACGACCAGGTTGATGAACTTGGCGTAGCGGTGCGGCAGCTCGTTGGGGTCGTCGCCGCGTTGGCGGGCGGCTTCTCGCATGTGCTCGTCGCACAGGTAGGCCATGTTGGTGTCGTCCATCTGCACATAGGTGCAGCCCGCGGCGGCGAGCGAGCGCAGTTCGTCGCCGTAGGCGTTGGCTACGTCTTGATAGAACGTGGGCTCGAGCTCGGGGTAGTGCTCGCGGCTGATGCCAGCGCGCCCGCCGCGGAAGTGCAGCATCGTCGGCGACGGGATCGTGACCTTGGCGGTGCTGCCGGGCGAAAGCTGGCTCTTCAGGTACTGAAAGTCGGCGAGCTGGATGTCCTTGATGTGGCGCACCTTGTCGATCACGCGCATCACCGGCGGGGCCAGTTCTTCAGTGCCGTCCGGGCGGATCACGGTGACCGGGATGTCGGTCTTCACGCCGCCCAGCTGCTCCAGGAAGTCGATGTGGAAATAGGTGCGGCGGAATTCGCCGTCGGTGACGCTCTTCAGGCCCACGTCTTCCTGGAACTTGACGATCTCGGTGATGGCGTCGTCTTCGACACGGCGCAGCTCGGTCGCCGAGATTTCGCCCTTGGCCTTCTTCTCGCGCGCTTCGAGCAGGCGCTTGGGACGAAGAAAACTGCCCACGTGGTCGGCGCGGAAGGGCGGGTGGGTGCGGGTGCTCATGGGGTCTCCTGACGTGGCTCGAAAGGGTCGATATTAGCCAGCAGGCCATGGACTGAATACATCTGACACCATAAGGTGCGGGTAAACCCTTGTTTTATGAGCCAAGCGATCGCGAATAGACTTTCTCTGTATACAACGCGTATTCAGAAAGTCGTCGTCATGAAGTCTGCTCTTCCGTCCGCTCTTGCGTCATTCCCCCTCAACGCCTGGTACGCCGCGGCCTACGACGTGGAGGTCAAGGCCACCCTGCTGAGTCGCACCATCTGCGGCCAAAAGATTGTTATGTTCCGCCGCAAGGACGCCTCGGTGGCCGCGCTCGAAGACGCCTGCTGGCATCGCCTGCTGCCACTTTCCAAGGGCACGCTACACAACGACGAGATCACCTGCGGCTACCACGGCCTGGTGTTCAACGGCGACGGCCGCTGCACCCACATGCCCTCGCAGGAAACCATCAACCCCTCGGCCTGCGTGAGGGCGTTCCCGGTGGTGCAGAAGCACCGCTTCATCTGGGTGTGGCCCGGCGACCCGGCGCTGGCCGACGAATCGAAGGTGCCCGACCTGCACTGGAACGACGACCCGGCCTGGGCCGGCGACGGAAAGCTCATCACGGTGAAGTGCGATTACCGGCTGGTGCTCGACAACCTGATGGACCTGACGCACGAGACCTTCGTGCACGGCTCCAGCATCGGCCAGCGTGCCGTGGCCGAGGCGCCCTTCGTGGCCACGCACGGCGACAAGACGGCAACCGTCACGCGCTGGATGGAAGGCATCGACGCACCGCCCTTCTGGGCCGGCCAGCTGAAGCACGCCACCGGCTACGAAGGCAAGGTCGACCGCTGGCAGATCATCCGCTTCGAGGCGCCTTGCACGATCGCCATCGACGTGGGCGTGGCGCCCACCGGAACCGGCGCGCCACCGAAGGGCGACCACCCCGGCGACCGGTCCCAGGGCGTCAACGGCTTCGTGCTCAACACCATCACGCCCGAGACCGACGGCACCTGCCACTACTTCTGGGCCTTCGCACGCAACTACTGCCTGGGCGAACAGCGCCTCACGCACGAGCTGCGCGAAGGCGTGGCGAACATCTTCCGCGAGGACGAGTTGATTCTCGAAGCCCAGCAACAGGCCATTGACGAACACCCGGGCTACACCTTCTACAACCTCAACATCGACGCCGGCTCGATGTGGGCGCGCAAGCTGATCGAGAAGATGGTGAAGGCCGAGGCGCCGCCGCCGGGCACGCCGAAGGTGATCCCACTGCGCGCCGCATGACGACCAAACTGGAAACGGTGGAAGACGCCGGCACCTCGCAGACCGTTCGCACCCAGCTCAAGCTGCGCGAGCTGATCGTCGGCGGCGAACTCAAGCCCGGCAGCCGCATCGCCGAGCTGGCGCTGGTGGAGATGCTGGGCGCCTCGCGCACGCCGATCCGCATGGCGCTGGTGCGGCTGCAGGAAGAAGGCCTGCTCGAAGCGCTGCCGAACGGCGGCTTCGCGGTGAAAGACTTCTCCGAAGCCGACATCCACGATGCGATTGAAGTGCGCGGCACGCTCGAGGGCCTGGCCGCGCGGCTGGCGGCAGAGCGCGGCATCACGTCGGTGCTGCTGGCCGAGGCGCGTGATTGCATCGCCCGCATCGACGACCTGCTGGCGCAACCCGAGCTGAGCGAAGACTCGTTCACCGGCTACGTGGAGCAGAACGGCCGATTCCACGCGCTGCTGTCCGAAATGGCGGGCAGCGACCTGGTGGCACGCCAGCTCGAACGCGCCAAGACGCTGCCCTTCGCCTCGCCCAACGGCTTCGTGATGGCGCGCTCGACCGGGCCCGATGCGCGCGACATCCTCGTCGTGGCCCAAGAGCAGCACCGCGCCGTCATCGAGGCCATCGTGCAGCGCGAAGGCGCGCGCGCCGAAGCCCTGATGCGCGAGCACGCGCGCATCGCCCACCAGAACCTGCGGCATGCACTGCAAAGCCACCAAAGCCTGCAGCGCCTGCCCGGCGCGAGCCTGATCCGCCGCCGCACCACCCGTTGAGACCTTTCCCATGCGCAACAACCAGCAATGGCACCCCGCCCACATCCGGGCACACCGCAACCTGAGCCCCACGGTGCGCGAGTTCGAGATCCGCCCCGAAGGCGGCGTGAAGCCATGGACGGTGGGCAGTCACCTGAACCTGCGCGTGATCGTCGACGGCCGAGAAGAAACGCGCTCGTACTCGCTGGTCGGCCTGCACAACCCTGAGGTCTACCGCATCGCCGTGAAGCGCGCCGAGCCGGGGCGCGGCGGCTCACGTTTCATGTGGAGCCTGGAAACGGGCACCGAGCTGCAGATCGGCGAACCGAACAACCACTTCGAGCTCTCGTTCAACGCGCCGCAGTTCCTGCTGGTGGCGGGCGGCATCGGCATCACGCCGCTGGCTGGCATGGCGCAGATGCTGGCAGGCAAGGGCGCCGATGTTCATATGCGCTACGCGGCGCGCAGCGCCGATGAGCTGGTGCTAGGCGATGTGCTGAAGCAGACGCTCGGCGAGCGTCTGCAGACCTTCTGCAGCGACGCCGGCCAGCGCATCGACCTGGCGGCCGAGATCGCCGCGCTCGCGCCGCGCGCGCAGATGCTGGTGTGCGGCCCGATCGCGCTGCTCGACGCAGCACGCGAGGCCTGGGCACGCGCAGGGCGGCCGAGCGCTGACCTGCGCTTCGAGACCTTCGGCAACAGCGGCCACCATGTGGCCCAGCCGTTCTGGGTCGAGCTGCCGCGCCACCAGCTGCGCATCGAGGTGCCGGCCGACCGCAGCCTGCTCGACGTCTTGAACGAGGCGGGCGTCGAGACCTTATTCGATTGCTGCCGCGGCGAGTGCGGCCTCTGCGCGATGGACGTGCTCTCGGTCGAGGGCGACATCGACCACCGCGACGTGTTTCTCAGCCCCCATGAACAGCAGAGCAACCAGCGTCTGTGCGCCTGTGTCTCGCGCGTCAACGGCGGCGGTGTGGTGCTCGACACGGCGTATCGCGCCGATTGAAATCGATCTATCAGCTATGTCGCCCCGGCATAGCTGATAGTCGAACACCCCAATTGCCGGAGAGTGCGACGATGCCGCACATTCACTGGCAATCACTGCCTTCCCGCTTTGGAGACTCCCATGAAAAAACGCCACGTCCTGAAGGGACTGTCCGCCGCTGCGCTCGCCTTGTGCGTCTCGACAGCTTTTGCCCAGACGGCGCCGTTCAAGATCGGCTTCATTCTCCCGATGACCGGGCAATCGGCCTCCACCGGCCGGCAGATCGAAGCCGCCGCCAAGCTCTACATGGCGCAGAACGGCAGCACCGTGGCCGGCCGCAAGATCGAGCTCATCATCAAGGACGACGCCGGCGTGGCCGACTCCACCCGCCGCATCGCGCAGGAGTTGGTGGTCAACGACAAGGTCGACGTGCTGGCCGGCTTCGGCCTCACGCCACTGGCCATGGCCACCGCGCCCATCGCCACGCAGAGCAAGACGCCGATGGTCGTGACGGCTGCGGCCACCTCGGTCATCACCACCGCCTCGCCCTACATCGTGCGCACCAGCTTCACGCTGCCGCAGGCCGCAGTGAGCATGGGCGAATGGGCCGGCAAGAACAAGATCAAGAAGGTCGTCACCATGGTGGCCGATTACGCGCCGGGCATCGACGCCGAGAAGTTCTTCAAGAGCCAGTTTCAGCTGAACGGTGGCGAGGTGGTGGCCGAGATCCGCTCGCCACTGAAGAGCCCCGATTTCGCGCCCTTCCTGCAGAAGGTGCGTGACGCCAACCCCGATGCGGTGTTCGTTTTCCTGCCCTCGGGCCAGGGCGCGGCCTTCATGAAGCAGTTCGCCGAGCGCGGGCTCGACAAGTCGGGCATCAAGCTCATCGGCACCGGTGACATCACCGACGACGACCAGTTGAACGACATGGGCGACGTGGCGCTCGGCGTGGTCACCGCACAGCACTACTCGGCCTCGCACAACTCGCCGGCCAACAAGAAGTTCGTCACTGCCTTCGAGGCGGCCAACAAGTTCCGCCCCAACTTCATGGCGGTGGCCGGCTACGACGGCATGCGTGTCATCTACAACGCGCTCGAAGCCACCAAGGGCAAGGGCGGCGGCGACGCGCTGCTGGCCGCGATGAAGGGCCAGGTCTTCGAGAGCCCGCGCGGCCAGGTGATGATCGACGCGCAGACGCGCGATGTGGTGCAAGACATCTACATCCGCAAGGTCGAGCGCGTGAACGGGCAGCTCTACAACCAGGAGTTCGACGTTCAGAAGGCGGTCAAGGACCCGGGCAAGGCGAAGTAATCTTGCTTGTCATTCCCGTCTGCCTGAGCAAGCTTGGCTTCGCCGGGGTGGGAATCCAGAATCGCGGCACATCGTGGATTCCCGCCTCCGCGGGAATGACGGTGTGCCTCATTGACACCTCGACATGCTGACCCTCCTCTTCGACGGCATCGCCTACGGCATGCTGCTCTTCGTGCTGGCCGTCGGGCTGGCCGTGACCATGGGCTTGATGAACTTCATCAACCTGGCCCACGGTGCCTTCGCGATGGCCGGCGGCTACACCACGGTGCTGTTGATGAACAAGCTGGGAGTGCCATTCCTGGCCACGCTGCCCCTGGCCTTCGTGTTCACCGCGATCCTCGGTGCGGCGCTCGAGCGCACGCTGTACCGGCCGATGTATGCGCGCCCGCACCTCGACCAGGTGCTGTTCTCCATCGGCCTCGTCTTCATGGCCGTCACCGGCGTCGACTACGTCATCGGCTCCCAGCAGCAGATGATCTCCGTGCCGTCGTGGCTGCAAGGCCGCTTCGACCTGGCGGCGGTGGGCATCGGCAAGTACCGGCTCTTCATCATCGTGATCTGCGGGCTGCTCACCATCGCGCTGCAGATGGTGCTGTCGCGCACGCGCTTCGGCAGCCGCTTGCGCGCCGCGGTCGATGACCCGCGCGTGGCGCAAGGCCTGGGCATCAACGTCAACCGCGTGTTCCTGCTCACCTTCGCGGTGGGCTCGGGCCTCGCCGGCCTGGGTGGCGCGCTGGGCGCCGAGGTGCTGGGCCTCGACCCAACCTTCCCGCTCAAGTTCATGGTGTATTTCCTGATCGTGGTCTCGGTCGGCGGCACCACCACCATCACCGGCCCGCTGCTGGCCGCGCTGCTGCTGGGCATTGCCGACGTGTTCGGCAAGTACTACGCGCCCAAGCTCGGCTCCTTCATCGTCTACACGCTGATGATCGTGATCCTCACCTTCCGGCCGCAAGGCCTGTTCGGCACGAGGTCGACCAAATGAGCGCCGTGCAAGCTTCGCTGCGGGCCGCCTCGGCCTGGCGCTGGTGGGAGATCGCGCTCGGCATCGTGGCCTTCGCCTCGCTGTTCCTGGCCGGCAACCATGCGCTGCTGCTCAACGAGATCGCCATCCTGGCGCTGTTCGCGGTGTCGCTCGACCTGATCCTCGGGTTCGCCGGCATCGTCTCGCTGGGCCACGCCGCCTTCTTCGGTTTCGGTGCCTACGTGGCCGCGCTCTTCGCCAAGCACGTGATGCCCGATCCGCTGGTCGGCCTGGTGGTGGCGATCGCCACTACGGCGGCGCTCGGCGCGCTGAGCAGCGTGCTGGTGCTGCGTGGCTCCGACCTCACGCGATTGATGGTGACGCTGGGCGTGGCGGCCGTGCTCTACGAACTCGCCAACAAGCTCGATTGGCTGACCGGTGGCGCCGACGGCTTGCAAGGCGTGGTGATGGGTCCGCTGCTCGGCAAGTTCGAGTTCGACCTCTACGGCCGCGTCGCGTATTCGTACAGCCTGATCGTGCTGGTCATCGTGATGCTGATCGCGAGGCGCATCGTGCACTCTCCCTTCGGCTATTCGCTGAAGGCACTGCGCGACAACCGGCTGCGCGCCACCAGCGTCGGCCTGTCCGTCAACCTGCGGCTGGCGGCGGTGTACACGCTGGCGGCCGCGTTCGCCGGTTGCGCGGGCGCGCTGATGGCGCAGACCTCGGGCTTCGCGTCGCTCGACGGGCTCGACTTCCACCGCAGCGCCGACGTGATGCTCACCGTGGTGATCGGCGGCACCGGCTATCTGTACGGTGGCATCTTCGGCACCATCGCCTTCAAGGTGCTGCACGATGTGGTCTCGGCCTGGACGCCGCAGTACTGGACCTTCTGGCTTGGGTTGTTCCTGGTGGTGCTGATGCTCGTGGGCCGTGATCGCCTGATCCGCCCCTGGACGTGGTGGAAAAAGAAATGACCATCGTTCTGGAAACCCACAATCTGCTGAAGCGCTACGGCGGCATCGTGCCGACCAACGACGTCTCGCTCAAGGTGCAAAAGGGCGCACGCCACGCGCTGATCGGCCCCAACGGCGCGGGCAAGACCACACTCGTCAACCTGCTCACCGGCGTGGTCGAGCCGACCTCAGGCCGCATCTCGCTCGACGGCGACGACATCACCAAGCTCGCGCCGCACCAGCGCGTGCGCCGCGGCATCGTGCGCACCTTCCAGATCAACCAGCTGTGGAACGATCTGACGCCGCTGCAGTCGCTGGCCCTCGCGGTGAGCGCCCAGCTCGGCATCAGCCACACCTGGTGGAAGCGGCTGGGCAGCGACGCGCGGGTCGCCGAGCGCTGCGAAGTTCTGCTCAAGCAATTCCGCCTCGACGACGTGATGGACCAAAAGGTCAACGTGCTGGCCTACGGCAAGCGCCGCCTGCTGGAGATCGCCACCGCCATTGCCTGCGAGCCGCGTGTGCTGCTGCTCGACGAGCCCGTGGCCGGCGTGCCGGAAGGCGAACGGCAGGAGATCTTCGACACCATCAACGCGCTGCCGGCCGAGGTGTCCATCCTCTTGATCGAACACGACATGGACCTGGTGTTCAACTTTGCAAAGACCGTGAGCGTGCTGGTCAACGGCGCGCTCTTCGCCGAAGGCGACGTGGCCAGCATCTCCACCGACCCGCGGGTGAAGGCGGTCTACCTTGGCGAAGGCGAAGGAGCGGGTCATGGCTGAGCTGCTCAAGGTCGAAGGCCTGCGCTCGGGCTACGGCGAGGCGGTGGTGGTGCAAGGCGTCGACCTCACGCTCGAACAAGGCCAGTCGCTCGCGCTGCTGGGCCGCAACGGCACCGGCAAGACCACGCTGATGAACTCGCTGATCGGCGTGACGCGCCGGCATGCGGGCCGCATCTTCCTGGCCGGCCAGGAGATCACCGCTCTCGTGCCCTACCAGCGCGCCGCCGCGGGCATCGGCTGGGTGCCGCAGGAGCGCAACATCTTCAAGTCGCTCACCGTCGACGAGAACCTCAGCGCCGTCGCCCGCCCCGGCCCGTGGACGGTGCAGCGCGCCTACGAGATGTTCCCGCGCTTGGCCGAACGCAAATCGAACATGGGCAACCAGCTCTCCGGTGGCGAGCAGCAGATGCTCGCCGTGGCACGCGCGCTGGTGCTGAACCCGAAGCTGCTGCTGCTCGACGAACCGCTCGAGGGCCTCGCGCCCATCATCGTGGAAGAGCTGCTGCGCAGCATCGCCCGCGTGGTGCGCGACGAAGGCATGTCGGCCATCATCGTGGAGCAGAACCCACGCATGATTCTCCCGATCACACAGCACGCGGTGGTGCTGGACCGCGGTACGGTCGTGCACCGCAGTGACAGCCCCTCGCTGCTGGCCGACCCGGCGCAGATGGAACGCTGGCTGGCGGTGGCCAAGCACTGAGAAGGTGTGAACGAACCCAGCATGCCCGCTCATACCGCCATAACGCGCCCGCTCGGCGTTGCAAATGCTCGCCGTAGCCCGAGCTACGGCTGTGCTTTGCGCCTTGATCGGGCCCATTCTGGCGGCCTGCTCGGGCACGCCGAATTCATTCACACCTTCTGAGCATGAACATCCACGCCGCGACGCGCAAGCTCAACCGTCTGCGGCGGGTGGCCCAGCACATCGATCGCCATCTGTTCGAGCCGCTGCGCCTGGCCGACCTGGCCGAGCTGGCGGCGATGTCGCGCTTCCACTTCGAGCGGGTGTTCGCGGGCTACGCCGGCGAGACCCCACTGGCGCGCGTGCGACGGTTGCGGCTGGCGCGCGCGAAGCAGCAGCTGGAACACGGCGGCGTGGGTTCGGTGCTCACGCTCGCGCTGGACTGCGGCTACGACTCGCATGAAGGCTTCACGCGGGCGTTCAAGCAGCAGTTCGGCCTGTCGCCTTCCTGCGTGCCTGTGCAGCCGGCCACGGGCCTGTCGTTCACCGTGAGCCGCCTGCCGGCGCATGAGATCCAGTACCTCGACTTCCAAGGGCGCATGGACGAAGCCTGGCTGAGCTTCGACGAGCTGCGCGCCCGTGCATTGGCCCAGGGCATCGCGCGTGAGCGCCGCAAGGGCTGGGCGGTGCACCTGGAGGGTGAGGCGCACACCTGGGCTGCGCCGCACGCTGCGGTGTTGAGAGCGGCCTTGCTGTCGGCGCCGCTGGGCATGCAGGTTCCCGGCCTGCAGCGAGGGCGGCTGCCCGGTGGCACCTATGCGGTGTTTGAGCTGCACGGCAGCCACGATGCGCCGTCGCGCGAGCAGATCGACGGTGCCTTGGCGCTGCAAGGCGAATGGCGCGTGGTCGACGGCCCGGTGCTGCGCCGCTTCGACAACCCGATGTACCTGCCGGCCGACCATGAGCGGCGGGCAGCGTTCCACGTGCCGGTCGTGCGGCGCTGAATCAGCTTCAAACAACCCGCTTCAAAAACCGCAATCGCGGTCAAGACGTCTCCCGAGTCCCTGCCTAAGCTCGCGCCGGCTTTGACAACACCTGCCGGGCGACACGCACCGGCACGACTGGAGACAAGATGAACACCACCTCCCGGCTGGCGGCCGCGCTGGCCGCTGCTTTGCTTTGGGGTTGCGGCGGCGGCGATGACCCGGCAGCACCCCCCCCTTCCACCGACACCCGCACCCGCCTCGTCGGCGTGGCCGCCACCGGCGCACCGCTGGCGGGCGCGACCATCAAGGTCTGCGACGCGCTGGGGGCCAGCGTGAGCACCACGGCCGCTGCCGACGGCAGCTACAGCGCCGATGTGTCGGCGCTGAAGGCACCGCTGCTGGTGGCAGCCACCACCGGCGCATTTCTCAGCATCAACGGCGTGCCGCAGCCCGCCAACGGCACCGTGGCCTACGCGGCCCTGCTGCCGTCTATAGCAGCCAGCGCGGCCAACACCGCCAACGTCAACCCGCTCAGCGACAAGATCGCCTCCGACGTGGCGCAGAGCGACCTCGCACTGAAGGGCTCGGTGCAGCTCATCAACGCCTGCAACACTGCGGGCGTGACGCCGGCCCGCATTGCCCAGCAGACCACGGAACTGCGCGGCCTGGTGCTCGCAGCGCTGACAGCCGAGGGCGTGGCCGATGCCGCCAGCTTCGACCCGGTGAGCACGCCCATGGCGGCAAACCACCAAGGCATCGACGCCGTGCTCGACCGGGTGCGCCACAACCGCGACGGCTTCGGCAGCGGCACCGACGACCAGTTGCGCGGCAGCAAGCTCTACGACCTGGAGATGCGAGAAATCTCCACCAGCAACGTGGCGCTCGACCCGGCGCTCAAGCCCTGGTCAACCGCGGCGACGCGCATCTTCGTCGTCGGCGACTCCACCGCCAGCAACTACACCCAGCAAGTGGCGCCGCGCATGGGTTGGGGCCAGGTGTTCGGCCGCCTGCTGAAGCCTGATGCAACAGCGCGTGTGGTGAACCTCGCGCAATCGGGCCGCAGCTCGCGCAGCTTCATCACCGAAGGCTGGTTCCAGCTGCTCGCCGACAACCTCAAGGCCGGCGACTACCTGCTGATCCAGTGGGGCCACAACGACGAGAAGTGCGACGTCACCGGCTCGCTCGACTGGGTGAACCGCTGCACCTACCCCAACGATGCGAACGGCGCAGTCCAACTGCCCAAGACGCTGGACAAGCTGACCGCCGGCACGGTGGCCGACGACCTGTCGTTCCAGCGCTCGCTGGAGAAATACGTGGCGCTGGCCAAGGCCAAGGGCGCGACGCCGGTGCTCATCACCCCGGTGACCCGCATCAACCAGGACAAGACCGTCACCACCTATGTCGAAGGCCTGTTCCCCATCACCAAGAGCACGCACATCACGACCAAGGGCGACGCGCCAGGCAACTACACGCAAACAGTGATCGACACCGCGAAGGCCAATGACGTAGCGCTGGTCGATGCCGATGCGATGAGCATCGCCTTCTACAACAGCATCGGCGTGGGAACGGGCGGGGCCAACGCCACCGGTGGCTGGCGCGACTACTACCTGGCGGTGAGCGACGCCACGACCTATCCCTTCTACGCGTCGGTCACCACCACCGGCCACTACCTGAATGCCGACCGCACCCACTCGCAGGAAACGGGGGCGGTGAAGCTGGCCGGCTTCGTGGCCGAGGGCATCAAGGCCGACACCGCGCGCCTGGGTGGTCTCGCAGCGCTGCTCAAGTAGCGGCTTGCGATAACTCGAGACAAAGAAGCAGCAGCACACCGGCTGCTGGTGGCGGCGACAGCGTCGCCGCGCAACTGAGCAATCGCGGACGCGCGCGGCCAGGGGTGGCCTGCCTACAGTGGAGGCACCATCACCCCTGAGCCATGCGCAACCAGTCCGAACTCTCCTACCGCCAACGCGTCAACCGCGTCGTCGCCTACGTCCAGGCCCACCTGGGCGAGGACCTCGACGGCAGCGTGCTGGCCGACGTGGCCGCCATGTCGCGCTTTCACTTTCACCGTGTGTTCGCTGCAATGACCGGCATGACGCCGGCCTACTACGTGCTTCGCACGCGGCTCGCCGCCGCGATCGAGGCCTTGCGAAGTACCGCAGCACCGGTGGGCAGCATTGCGCTGGACTACGGCTTCGACGGCGGCGCCTCGCTGGCCAAGGCCCTGCGGCGCGAGTTCGGCGTGTCGCCGAGCGGCGCGCGAGAGGCCTTGCTGGACCCGCGCATCGACCCAGGGGCGGTGGCAATCCCTTCCCGCTCTCAAAGGAGAAAGACCATGCTTCAACCGACGATTCGCGAACTGCCCTTTCAGCAACTGCTGTGCGCCACCGAACGCGGCGCCATCAACAACGACATGTCGGCCACGGCGAAGCGCGCGTTTGCGCGCCTGTTCCCTGCGGCCGAGACACTGGGTGTTCTCCCGCGCCAGACCGGCTGCCTGGCGGTGTGCCCGGACGAAGTGAAATCGCCCGACGACCCGGATGCCCGCTTCGTTGCGGCGCTGTCGTTCGAGGGGCCGGTGCCAGACTTGGCGGCCACGCCAGGCATCACGTATGAGCGCATCGACGCCGGCAAGTGGGCGGTGTTCCGCCACATCGGGCCATACAACACCTTGTGGCAGACGTGGCGAGCGATCTACCGCGACTGGGTGCCCGCGGCCCGGCCCTCACTGCGGGATGCGGCGCCTTATGAGCTGTATGTGAGCGATGCGTCGGTGGTGCCGGCGGAGGAGTTGATCACCGACATTCACGTGCCGGTTGCGTGAGCTCGAGGCTGTTCGGGCCATCGGTCAGCCCGAACAGCCAAGTCGCCCAACACGCGGTCGATCCAACTCAGCAGATCGGAAACCACCTCATCGCGGTTGGTCTCGTTCAGCACCTCGTGCCGGGCGCCGTCGTAGATCTTCACCAACACATCGCTCAAGCCAGCCGCGCGAAACCGCTCCACCAACGGATGGAAGTACGCGAGCTTGCGATGCAGCGCATCCTCTCCACCGACGAAGAGGTAGATCGGCAAGCTGGCGGGGATCACGCGCAGCGCATCGGCCGACGTCGTGCGCGCATACGCTGCATACATCGACTGCCGCGACCCCACCTGCAGGCGAAAGCCGCACAGCGGGTCGGCGATGTACGCGTCGACCTCGGCCTCGTTGCGGCTCAGCCAGTCGTACGGTGTGCGCCGCGCCGCAGCCGGTGCAGCGCCCGCGCCCTTGAGCTTCCAGGCTGAGCTGCTGCCCGCCTCGGCGAGGTCCAGCGCCATGGTGCCCGACAAGGCCGCGCCGCACACGCGGTGCGCGTGGTCGAGCAGGTAGATCGTCGCGGCGAACGAGCCCATGCTGTGGCCGAGCAGGATCAGCGGCGCAGCGGGGTATCGGGCGTTGGCGAAGTGGCTCACCGCGGCCATGTCGTCAACCAGGCTGGTGAACCCGCGCGGCCCGAGATCGCCCTTGGCCCCGCGGCGCGCGGCCTCTTCGCCATGGCCGCGGTGCTCGTTGGCCACCACCGCGCAGCCGGCCCGCACCAGAGCCTCGGCCAGTGGGCGATAACGCCTCGCGTGCTCGCCCATGCCGTGTGCGATTTGCACCACGGCCCGAGGCGGCAACGCGTCGTCCCAAGTGAACACCTCGACCGGGTAGCCGTCGCTGGCAGTAAGCGGGTGGCGTGTTTCGACCGCAGGCATGCAGCAGCTCAATGCAGGTGCGACACGGCCCAGAGCCAGGCCGGCGCGGTCAGCGCAAATGCAAACGTCGACAGCGCGATGGCCGCGGTGGTCTCGGCCTCCTGCGCTTCATAGCGCTGCGCAAAGATCAACGCGTTGTTGCCGGTCGGCAGCGCCGCCGCCATCACCACCACCGACAGCGGCAGTCCGCTGAGGCCGAAGCCCCAATGGCCGACCGCCAGCACCACGGCCGGCAAGAGCAGCAGCTTGAGCAGCGTGAGCATCACCGCACCCTGCGCCGCGCCTTTTAGGCCGTACTGTGCGAGCGACACGCCGATCAGCACCAAACACAGCGGCACCACCGCCTGGCCGAGCGACACCAGCACCTCGTCGAGCACCGGCGGCATCGGCACCGAGAGCGCGTTCCACACCAGGCCCACGAGAATGGGCAGCACGACGGGGTGGATGACGGTCTTGCGCGCGGTGTCGACCAGCATGCGGCCGATGTGTGCGTCGGCCACGCCTTGCCGAGCGCGTTCGCGCGCGAGGTCGACCTCCACCACCGCGGTGAGCACGGTCAACAGCACCAGCGCATGCAGGCTGACGATGGTCACGTGGATCGCGAGGCCGGCTTCGCCGAACATCGCCACCACCATCGGAATGCCGAGCTGCACCGTGTTGCCGAACGTGGCCGTGAGGGCGCGGGCGCTGGGCCCGGCCGTGGGCAGATCGCCTTGCTGGCGTTGCCACAGGTAGACGCCGAGCATCAGCGCCATCACCGGCACGAAGAACGCGGCCAGCGTGCCCCAGGGCATGGTGGCGAAGTCGAGCCGCGAGGTGGTGCGGAACAGCAGCGCCGGCACGAAGATGTAGAACGCCACGTAGCTGAGCACGCGCGCCGGGTCGTTCGGGCCCAGCAGGCGCATGCGCCCCACCACATAGCCGATCGCCACCACCAGCAGGATGGCGACGAGCTTGAGCAGGATCAGCGAGAACATCGGTCGGTGCGGCGGCCTGCTACCCGCCGCAGGCGGGCCGAATCAGAAGTAGTAGTTGAAGTAGACGCCGCCGTGGCTGCCGTCGAGTTGCGGCGCATCCGGATAGTCCTTGGCCTTGAACTTCTCCGACACATAGCGAACCTTGATGCCCCACGACTGGACCGGGAAGAACTCGGCTTCGACCACGCTGCCCCAGGTCGGCTTGAAGCTGACGTTGTCGATGAAGTTGTGCGCAGCCCCGGTCGCGCGGATCTTGGCGTTGTTGGTGTAGCGCGCACCGCCGCCGAAGCGCAGCCAGTTGTTCACCCTGAAGTGGCCCAGCAGGTCCAGCGGATAGCGCTCGAAGCGCACGCTGCCGTTCGAGGCATTGGCCCGGTCGAAGTGGTAGCCGATCAATGCTTGTGCCGACACCAGGTCGGTGAACTGCAGCTCGATGCCGCCGTTGAGGGCGAACAGGCCGCCGGCATGGACCTTGGCATCGCTCACATCGTCATCGACGTAATCGATGGTGGCGATGGTGTCGCCACCAAAAGTCAAGCCGCCGCCCACCACGCCACGCACCTTCACGCCCTGTGCAAAGGCTCCGGTCGTGGCAACCAGCAGCGCCACGGCCAACAACATTCTCTTCTTCATGCCATCACTCCCCGTTGTGTTGATTCAAGCCCTCCCTTGGGCTCGGGGCAAATTGTGCCAAAGCACGGCGCAACTTCAGGCGGCCTTCTTCGACGCCGCCTTCTTGACCGCGGCATTTTTGGCAGATGGCTTGGGTGCTGCCTTCTTCACCTCGGCCGCATCGGCCGTCTTGGCCGCCGCTGCCTTGGCTGCGCCCGCCTTGGCCGGAGGTGCCTTGGCCGCGCGCGGCTGGAACTCGAAGCTCACCTTGCCTTCCTTCTTGTCGAAGGCGAGGAAGGCCTTGAACTTGCGCCGTGTCTTGTTGGAGACGAAGTTTTCCAACAGATCGGTCTTGCCGGTGGCCAGCAGCTTGGTCATCTGCTCGCGCGCCACCGGCTGCTGCAGGATGATCTTGCCGCTCTTGAAGTCGCAGGTGACATTGGCACCGACGGCGTGCTCACACACATAGCTGCTGCCGTGCTCAAACACACGGCCCTGGTCCTTCGGGCAGGGGCCAAGGCTTTCCTGGCCCGAGAAGTCGATCGGCTCGCCGGACTCGCCTTCCTTCTTGGCGTCTTCGCCGAAGTCGAACTCGAGCTTCCAGTTCTTGATCTCGTCGTCGAATACCAGCTTGAGCTCGGCAGTGAAGGGCCAGCCCGCCTTGGAGCGGAAGCCTTCGAGCGGGCCGATCTTCTTGTTGGCGAGAAACTCTTCCACTTCGTTCAGCTCGAAGCTGCGGCCGCCGGGAATCTTGCCGATCGAGAAACCGCATTCGCCGCCCTCGCCCTTCGGACCCGTGCAGGAGAAGCGGCGATAGTTTTCCTTCACGACGCCACCGCAATTGGGGCACGGCGTCTTGAGCGTCGCGTAGTCGCCGGGGATGGTGTCGCGGTCGTATTCCTTGGCTTTTGCGACGATGCGCTGCGTCATCGCAGCGATCTCGGCCATGAAGGCCTCGCGGCTCAGCAGGCCCTTCTCCATCTCGGACAGCTGGTATTCCCAGTTGCCGGTGAGCTCGGGCTTGGTGAGGTCTTCGACGCCGAGTCCGCGTAGCAATGTGGTCAGCTGGAAGGCCTTGGCCGTGGGCACCAGCTCGCGGCCGTCACGGAAGATGTACTTCTCCATGATCAGCCCTTCGATGATGGCCGCGCGGGTGGCTGGCGTGCCGAGGCCCTTTTCCTGCATCGCCTCGCGCATGTCTTCGTCTTCCACCAGCTTGCCGGCGCCTTCCATCGCGCTCAGCAGCGTGGCTTCGGTGTAGCGCGCCGGTGGCTTGGTCTTGAGCGGGTTGACGTCGACGCTCTCGGTGCGCACCTTCTCGCCGGCTTCCACCGCCACCAGGTTGGCATCGTCTTCCTGCGCTTCGCGGCCGTAGACCGCAAGCCAGCCCGGCTTGACCATCACCTTGCCGTTGGTCTGGAAGCTGTGGCCGGCAGCGACCGAAATGCGCGTTGTGACCTGGAACTCGGCCGGCGGGAAGAACACCGCCAGGAAGCGCTTGACCACCATGTCATAGAGCTTGGCCTCGATCTCGGTCAGGCTCTTGGGCGCGATGAGCGTCGGGATGATCGCGAAGTGGTCCGACACCTTGGCGTTGTCGAAGATGCGCTTGTTCGGCTTGACGTAGCCTTCCTTGATCGCCTTCTTCGCATGCGGCACCAGGGCGCGCAACGGGCCGGGCAGGTCTTCGCTCGCGATCATCTCCATCGTGTTCTTCACGACGGCCACGTAGTCTTCGGGCAGGTGCTTGCTGTCGGTCCGCGGGTAGGTCAGCACCTTGTGCTTCTCGTACAGCGCCTGGGCGATCGATAGCGTGGTCTTGGCGCTGAAACCGAAGCGCGAGTTGGCTTCGCGCTGCAAGGTGGTCAGGTCATACAAGCCGGGCGAGCTCTGCGTGCTGGGCTTGGACTCTTCGGTCACGGTGGCCGGCTGGCCGCGGGCCGCGTCGGCAATGGCCTTCGCGTCGGTCTCGTTCCACAGGCGGTCGGCGCGCAGCTCGACGTCGTCGGCGTTCTTCTTCCACTTGGGGTCGAACCACTTGCCCTCGTACTCGCCGGCTTGCGCGGCGAAGGTGGCCTTGATCTCCCAGTAGTCGCGCGAGACGTGCTTGCGGATCTTCTCTTCGCGCTCGACCACGATCGACAGCGTGGGTGTCTGCACGCGGCCCACGGTGGTGAGGAAGAAGCCGCCATCGCGCGAGTTGAAGGCCGTCATGGCCCGCGTGCCGTTGATGCCGACCAGCCAGTCGGCCTCGGAGCGGCTGCGTGCCGCGTCGGCCAATGGCAGCATCTGCTTGTCGCTGCGCAGGTGGTCGAAGCCGTCGCGGATGGCGGCCGGCGTCATGCTCTGCAGCCACAGCCGCTTGACCGGGTGCTTGCTCTTGCTGTGCTGCTGGATCAGCCGAAAGATCAGCTCGCCTTCGCGGCCCGCGTCACAGGCGTTGATGAGTTCGGTCACGTCCTTGCGCTTGACGAGCTTCACGATGGCGGCGAGCCGGCTCTTGCTCTTGTCGATCGGGTTGAGATCGAAGTGCGGCGGGATCACCGGCAGGTTGGCGAAGCTCCACTTGCCGCGCTTGACGTCGAACTCCTCCGGCGCCTTGATCTCCAGCAGGTGCCCCACGGCCGACGTGACGATGTGGTGTTCGCCTTCGAAGTATTCGTCGTGCTTCTCGAACTTGCCCGCCGTGGGCGTCAGTGCGCGCACGATGTCTTGGGCGACGGAGGGCTTCTCCGCAATGATCAAAGCTTTGCTCATGGTTCTTTCTGTGTTGCAGGCGCCAGACCATCGGCGCCCGCTCTATCTACAATCCAGTCTTCTCGCGCGTATACGCGTACGCACACATGTGCGGGCACACGCACACACACACGCGCACCCATGAATTCAATGTACCCAAACAATTCGATGACGCAAGCCCGCAGCGCCAAGACCCGCCATTCAACCACCTCCACC